>Ga0180222_1000031_pt1 | contig 283427 bp, 273 predicted proteins | sample eDN5th37CKraftOP_FD_151336 | JGI IMG/M metagenome (GOLD analysis project Ga0180222, IMG submission 151336) | Enriched Organic Plus compost microbial communities from Emeryville, California, USA - eDNA 5th pass 37_C Kraft OP (version 2) (version 2) ... | reverse complement strand
CGATATTGGCCATCGAGCTCAGCGCATCCATCTTCTGCGCGCGCGAGATGCGCGGCACCATGTCCATGGCGATGGCGGTGACGCCCTGCTCGCGCGCCAGCTCCAGGAGGTCCGGGTTCTGCGCCGGCCAGAAATGCGAGATCAGCACCTGGCCGCGCCGCATCTGCCGCAGTTCCCCGGGCTCGGGCGGCCGCACCTTGACCACCACGTCCACCGCGCCGATCAGCGCCGCGGCGTCCGGCAGCACCGCGACCCCGGCCGCCTCGTAGGCCGCGTCCGAAAACCCCGCCCGGACCCCGGCGCCCGCCTCGACGTAAACCTCATGCCCAAGCTTCTGCAGATGCGCCGCAGAGGACGGAGTCACCGCAACACGCGCCTCACCCCCAAAACGCTCTCTCAATCCGCCGATCTTCAAAAGGCGATCTCCCCTGTTAGCGACTTCCAACGTCCCCCATAGCAGAGCGCAATAATCTTTCACAAGGGCGTGACGGCGGGAGCGATCCGGAAATGTTACGTCACGTCAGAATCGTAATCGCTGACCAGAAGGTGCAGCGGCGCCTCGTCCTCGACGACATTCGCGAACCTGCCGATGGGGGCCGCGAAGATATTGTCGGTCAGATCGTCGTTTACCGTCGAGACCTCGCCGATCAGCACCGGCCCGCCCTCGGCCCAGAATTCATGCCAGTCCCCGGGCCGCAGGGTCACGGATTCGCCCGGCGCCAGCCGCAGCACCCCGCCCGCCGCCACCTCGCGCGGCATGCCGTCGCAATCGACCCGGCAAGGCGCATTGCGGTCCATGCGGCCCTGCGCGTCCGAACCGCAGAGCCGGATGGCCAGGGTGGCGCCCCAGCGGTTGATGATATCCTCGGTCTTGATGACATGGGTATGCATCGGGCTGATCTGGTTTTCCTGCGAAATCAGCAGCTTTTCGGCATAGACCATGCCCCGCCCGGCCTGCAGGTCGGCCAGCCGGCCATTGCGCAGGGTAAAAAGAAACAGACCGAGCCGGTCGAAATCGCCCTGGCCGTAATCGGTGATGTCCCAGCCCAGCCGCCCCTCGCGGATGGCGGGGGTGGCGCGGGCGCGGAACTCCTCGGGGCTCCAATGCGCGAAGGGCGGCAGGTGGAAGCCTGCCTTGCCGATCAGCTCGGCCGCCTCGGCCATGATGCGGTTGATGCGCGAGCGTTCCATGATGACCTCCCTAGATCCAGCGCCTGACCTGCGTCCTATAGCGGTCATAGGCGGAACCGAAAGCCGCGGCGATCACCGCCTCTTCGCGCAGGATGAAGCGGCGCTGCAGGAACAGGGCAAAGGCCGGCACCACCACCAGCCCCGCGGGCGCCGCCAGCGCCAGCATCAGCCCGGCCAGCAGAATCACGTCGCCCAGATAGATCGGATTGCGCGAGAAGCGGAACGGTCCGCCGGTCACCAGCGCCTCGGGCCGGCGGCCGGGCATGACGGTGGTGCGGGCCCGCGCCATTGTCAGCGCCGCCCAGAGCATCAGCGCCAGCGCGGCACCGATCAGGACCAGACCCGCCCCGCGCAGCCCTCCGGGCAGGGGCAGCGGGATCAGCCATCCCGCCCCCGCCCCGGCCAACGCGAAAAGCGCCAGCCAGACCGGCGGCAGGGCGGCCAGCCGCGCGACGATCACGCGGCCTGCTGCGCCCGCTCGGCCTTGGCCTGCAGGCGGCGGGCATGCAGCACCGGCTCGGTATAGCCCGATGGCTGCATGCGGCCCAGGAAGACCAGGTCGCAGGCCGCCTGGAAGGCCACGCCGTCATAGCCGGGCGCCATGGGCAGATAGGCCGGGTCGCCGGCGTTCTGGCGATCCACCACCGCGGCCATCTTGCGGAAGGCATCCATGACCTGCCGGTCGGTGACGATGCCGTGATGCAGCCAGTTCGCCAGCGACTGGGCCGAGATGCGCAGCGTGGCCCGGTCCTCCATCAGCCCGACATCGTTGATGTCCGGCACCTTCGAGCAGCCGACCCCCTGGTCGATCCAGCGCACCACATAGCCAAGGATGCCCTGGCAGTTGTTCTCCAGCTCGCGGGCGATCTCCTCCTCGCTGTAGTTGCGGCCGCCGGCCAGGGGGATGGTGAGCAGGTCGTCCAGCCGCGCGGGCCGGCGCAGGGCCGCGATCTGCGCCTGGCGGGCGAAGACGTCGACCTTGTGGTAATGCGTCGCGTGCAGGGTCGCGGCGGTCGGGCTGGGCACCCAGGCGGTGTTGGCGCCGGCCATGGGATGGGCGATCTTCTGCTCGAGCATCTCGGCCATGCGGTCCGGGATCGCCCACATGCCCTTGCCGATCTGCGCCTTGCCGGCCAGCCCGCAGGCCAGGCCGATATCGACGTTGCGGTCCTCATAGGCGGAAATCCAGGGCTGGGTCTTCATCTCGCCCTTGGCGAGCATGGCGCCCGCCTCCATCGAGGTGTGGATCTCGTCCCCGGTGCGATCGAGGAAGCCGGTATTGATGAAGGCCACCCGGTGCTTCGCCGCACGGATGCATTCCTTGAGATTGGCCGAGGTGCGGCGCTCCTCGTCCATGATGCCCAGCTTGACGGTGTGGCGCGGCAGGCCCAGCACCTCCTCGACGAAATCGAAGGTCTCGGAGGCGAAGGCGACTTCCTCCGGCCCGTGCATCTTGGGCTTGACCACATAGATCGACTGCGTGACCGAGTTCTTCGGCCCCTCGCGGTCCAGGTCGCGCTTGGCGCAAAGCGTGGTGACCATGGCGTCCAGCAGGCCCTCGAATACCTCGTTCCCCTCGCGGTCCAGCACGGCCGGGGTGGTCATCAGGTGGCCGACATTGCGCACCAGCATCAGCGCCCGGCCCTTGGCGGTGACCTCCGAGCCGTCGGGCGCGGTGAAGGTCACGTCCGGGTTCAGGCGGCGGGTGAAGGTCTTGCCGCCCTTCTCGACCTCTTCGGCCAGGGTGCCGTCCATCAGGCCCAGCCAGTTGGCATAGGCCAGCGCCTTGTCCGCGCCGTCGACGCAGGCGACGGAATCCTCGCAATCCATGATCGCCGACAGCGCCGATTCGATCACGATGTCCGCGATGCCGGCCTTGTCCTGCCCGCCGACCGGGGTGGACGGATCGAGGACGATGCGGATCAGCAGCCCGTGGTTCTTCAGGAAGATGTCGGTCGGATTTTCGGCCTCGCCGCGATGACCGGCGAACTTGGCGGCGTCGCGCAGTGCCGGGACCAGCGCGCCATTCCTGACCGACAGCCCGTCGATCCCGTCCCAGGAGCCCTCGGCCAGCGGCACGGCGGCGTCGAGGAAATCGCGGCCCCAGGCGATCACCCGGTCGCCGCGCGCGGCGTCGTAGCCCTTGCCCTGCGGCAGGTCGCCCAGGGCATCGGTGCCGTAAAGGGCGTCATAAAGGCTGCCCCAGCGGGCATTCGCGGCGTTCAGCGCGTAGCGCGCATTGGTGATCGGCACCACCAGTTGCGGCCCCGCGATGCTGGAGAATTCCGGATCGGTCTCGGGGGTCTCGATCTGGAAATCCTCGCCCTCGGGGACCAGATAGCCGATCTCGGTCAGGAAATCGCGGTATGCGCCGGCATCCTTCGGCTCGGCGCGATGGGCGATATGCCAGGCGTCGATGGCCGATTGCAGCTCGTCGCGCTTGTCCAGCAGCGCCCGGTTGCGGGGGCCGAACTCATGGATCAGAGTCGAGAGCCCTTCCCAGAAACGGCGCGGCTCGACGCCGCTGCCGGGCAGCGCACGTTCGTTGATGAAGGCGGCAAGCGTCTCGTCGACCCGCAATCCTGCCTTTTCCACGCGACCCATGGCATTTCCCCTTGCTTCAAATGTCCGGCTGGCTTGGTGCACCGTGGTATGCCAAACGGCCGCCCGTTTCAACCGGCCCGATCCTCAAGCATTCCGCAATTCACTCTTGCGGATAAATTGAAAATCCGCCGCCCGGAGGACCGGACGGCGGCGTGCAGCCCCAAGGGGCGATCAGTTGTTGGCCGGCGGCGGCGTGGTGGTGGTGGTGGTGGTTTCACCGGCCGGAGGCGTGGTGGTCTCCGGCTCTTCCACGGTGATGGCGTCGTCCAGCGCCTCGCCGGCGTCCTGCATCGCCTCGCCCGTCGCCTCGGCGGCGCTCTCGGCGGCTTCCTGTGCAGAGGTCGCGGCCTCGCCCGCGGCTTCGGCGGCGTCCTGGGCGGCTTCGCCGGCCGCGCTGGCGGCGTCCTCGACCGCGTCGTTCACCGCGGTGCCGGCGGCATCTGCGGCATCCTCGGCGGCGGTGGCGGCCTCGCTGGCGGCTTCTCCCGCGGCTTCGGCGGCATCCTCGGCGGCGGTCGCCGCATCCGAGGCCGCGTCGGCGGCGGGCTCGGTCGTGGTGCCAATCGGCTCGGTGGTGGCGCCGTCGGCGGGTTCGGTGGTGGTCACCGCGGCATCCTCGCCGGTGGTGGTCGCGCCCTCGTCGCGGCCCATGAAATACTGCAGCACGAAATAGGCGATGGCCAAGGCCAGCAGGATGCCGATGATCAGCGGCAGCGGCGAGGCGCGACGCTCGACCGGCTCGACATAGGTTTCGGGCGCGGCGGCCGGGCGTTGCGGATCGGTGCCTTCCGTCCGTTTCGGATCGTTCGGGTCGTAATGGGCCATCTTGTTCCTCGCTCTTCTGGTTGGCGCTTGCTGCTGGTCGGCCGGGACGGACCCCGGCTTGCGACCCGGCTATCCTGCGTCTAACACTTGGGTTTCGCACAAGTTCCCCTGTGCCGTCGATTTTTTTCACCTGCCCGGAAGGTGCCGCATGACCGTCACGCAATATCTCGCCGACTGGCGCCCCTATCCCTACGAGATCGCCGAGACCCGGCTGGAATTCGACCTCGCCCCCCGCGCGACGCGGGTGCGCTCGCAGATCGACTTCCGCCGCAAGGGCGCGGGCGACCTGGTGCTGGACGGGGCCGGGCTGAAGACGCTGTCGCTGGCGATCGACGGCCGCCCGCTCGACCCCGCGCAAGTCGCGGGCGAGCGGCTGGTGATCCCCGCCGCCGACCTGCCCGACGCCTTCACCTTCGCCGCCGAGGTCGAGATCGACCCCGAGGCGAATACCGCGCTGGAGGGGCTTTACCTGTCGGGCGGCATGTTCTGCACGCAATGCGAGGCCGAGGGTTTCCGCCACATCACCTGGTATCCCGACCGCCCGGACGTGATGGCGCCCTTCCGCGTCACCATCCGCTCGGACAAGCCGGTGCTCTTGTCGAACGGCAACCCGGTCTCGCAGGCGCCGGGCCAGGCCGTCTGGCACGATCCCTGGCCGAAGCCCGCCTATCTGTTCGCGCTGGTCGCGGGGGATCTGGTGGCGGTCCCGGACAGTTTCACCACCATGTCGGGCCGCGAGGTGGCACTGAACGTCTGGGTGCGCCCCGGCGACCAGGACCGCGCCGGCTATGCGATGGAATCGCTGATCCGCTCGATGAAATGGGACGAAGAGGCCTACGGGCGCGAATACGATCTCGACGTGTTCAACATCGTCGCCGTCGATGATTTCAACATGGGCGCGATGGAGAACAAGGGGCTGAATATCTTCAACTCCAAGCTGGTGCTGGCCAGTGCCGAGACCGCGACCGACGGCGATTACGAGCGCATCGAGGGCGTGATCGGCCATGAATATTTCCACAACTGGACCGGCAACCGCATCACCTGCCGCGACTGGTTCCAGCTTTGCCTGAAGGAAGGGCTGACGGTGTTCCGCGACCAGCAGTTCACCAGCGACATGCGCTCGGCCGCGGTCAAGCGCATCCATGACGTGCAGACCCTGCGCGCCCGCCAGTTCCGCGAGGATGCGGGCCCCCTGGCGCATCCGCCGCGCCCCGATCATTACCAGGAGATCAACAATTTCTACACCGCCACGGTCTATGAAAAGGGCGCCGAGGTCATCGGCATGCTCAAGCGGCTGGTGGGCGATCAGGGCTATCGCCGGGCGCTCGACCTGTATTTCGACCGCCATGACGGCCAGGCCTGCACCATCGAGGACTGGATCAAGGTCTTCGAGGACGCCACCGGCCGCGACCTGACCCAGTTCAAGCACTGGTATACCGATGCCGGCACGCCCCGGCTGACGCTCTCCGAGGACTGGCAGAGCGGCCGGCTTACCCTGAATTTCCGCCAGGAAACCGCGCCCACCCCCGGCCAGCCGGAAAAGCGGCCGCGGGTCATTCCGATCGCGCTCGGCCTGATCGGCCCCAATGGCGACGAGGTGCTGCCGACCACGGTGCTGGAGATGACCGAGGCCGAGCAGAGCTTCCATTTCGACGGGCTGGGCGCGCGGCCGGTGGTCTCGCTGCTGCGCGGCTTCTCGGCGCCGGTGACGGTCGCGCGCGAGATCGCCGCGGACGAGCAGGCGCTGCTGCTGGCGCATGACACCGACCCCTATGCGCGCTGGCAGGCCGGCCACGACCTGGCGCTGGACGGGCTGATCGCGCGGGCGGCCGGGGGCGAAGGCGGCACCGGGTTCAGCCGCGCCATCGGCGGGCTGCTGGACGATGCCGAGGCCGACCCGGCCTTCGCCGCGCTCTGCCTGGCGCTGCCCGGCGAGGAGGAGATCGCGACGACCATCGCCGCCCGCGGCCAGATCCCCGACCCCGACGCCATCCATGCCGGGCGCGAGGCGCTGGCCCGCGACATCGCCCGGGCGCATGAGCCGGCGCTGGCCCGGCTCTACGAGGCGATGCAGACCCCCGGCCCCTACCGGCCCGATGCCGAGGGCGCGGCGCGGCGCAGCCTGCGCCTGGCCTGCCTGGGCCTGCTGTCGCGCATCGACGGCGGCGCACGGGCCGAGGCGCTGTTCGGCGCCGCCTCGAACATGACCGAGCGGCAGGGGGCGCTGGAATGCCTGATCGCCGCCGGCCGGGATGCCGAGGCGCTTGCCGCCTTTGCGCGGGAATTCGCCGGGAACCGGCTAGTCATGGACAAGTGGTTCATGGTCCAGCCGCTGCGCGCCGCGCCCGGCCGCGCCGCGGCCCGCGCCCGCGACCTTGCCGCGCGGCCGGATTTCGACTGGAAGAACCCCAACCGCTTCCGCGCCCTGATCGGCGGGCTGACCGCGAACCATGCCGCCTTTCACGCCGCCGACGGCTCGGGCTACGGTTTCACCGTGGACTGGCTGATGCGGCTCGATCCGGTGAACCCGCAGACCACGGCACGCCTGTGCTCGGCCTTCGAGACCTGGACGCGCTACGACGCCGGCAGGCAGGCCCATGCCCGCGCCGCGCTCGGCCGGCTGGCCGCCATGCCCGGGCTGTCGCGCAATACCTCCGAGATGGTTACGCGCATCCTTGCCGGTGGCGCCTGACCCCGGTCGAACCACCCTTGCGGGTATCCGGCGGGCGCGGCAATACTGGCCCCATGGATGCCCGCGAGGACATGAAACGCCGTCTCGATCCGCTGATTGCCGAGCGGGCGCCCTGGCTTTTTTCGGGCCGGAGGCACCACGCTCTGGCGCGTCAGGCGCTGATGTGGCTCCTGCGCTATCCGCGCACGCTGGACCTGGCGGCCGAATACCGCGACCTGCCGACGGACGAGGTCATGCGCCGCATTGCCGCGCTGATCCTGCGCGACCTGCGGGTCGAGGGACTCGAGCATATCCCGGCCACCGGCCCGGCGCTGATCGTCTCGAACCACCCGACCGGCATCGCCGACGGCATCATGCTGAACGCGGTGATCGCGGCGGTGCGCGACGACCTGTTCGTCTATGCCAATCACGACATCCTGCGCATCCTGCCGCAATTCGACAGCCTGATCGCCCCGGTGGAATGGCGCGTCGAAAAGCGCAGCCACGCCAAGACCCGCGCCACCATGGATTACACGCGCGAGGCGCTGGGACGCGGGCGGATCGGCCTGATCTTCCCCTCGGGCCGGCTGGCCAAGCGCCGCGGCCTGACGCTGCACGAGCGGCCCTGGATGGCCAGCGCGGCAATGATCGCGAAGAAGTTCGACGCGCCGATCATCCCGCTGCGCATCCGCGCCCGGAACTCGGCGCTGTTCTACCTGCTCGACGCGATCCACCCGACGCTGCGCGACGTGACGCTGTTCAACGAGGTGCTGAACAAGGCGGGCCAGCCCTTCCGCGTGACCATCGGCCCCCCGATCCCGGCCGCGTCGCTGCCCGGCCGCAGCGAGGACGGCATCGCGCTGCTGCGGGACGCAGTTCTGGCCCTGCCCGCGCCGGGCCAGAACGCCGTGCGCATGTCGCAGATCCGCGGCCTGTTCCAGCGCCGCCACGCGCTCGCCAAGCCGCGCCCGATCGAGTGAGGGGCGACGCCGCCGGGACTGAAAACTCGCATGAGTATTTGGGAAACGGTGAAAAGCGGTGCTGCGCCAATGCCCTTCACCGTTTCCCAAATACTCATGCGACCGTGACGCTCAAGCTTGGTGCGAAAACGGGGCTCACACCACCATGTCGTCGCGATGGATCAGCGCGGCGCGGCCGGGATAGCCCAGGATACCCTCGATCTCGTCGCTGCGGTGGCCGGCGATGGCGCGCGCCTCGGTCGAGGAATAGCGCACGAGGCCGCAGGCCAGACGCGCGCCCTTGCCGTCCTGCACCACCACCGGATCGCCGCGGCCGAAGCGGCCCGAGACGGCGGCCACGCCGGCCGGCAGCAGCGACTTGCCCTGCCCCAGCGCCCGCGCCGCGCCGGCGTCGACGGTGATCTCGCCCTTGGGCTTCATCGCCGCGATCCAGCGCTTTCGCGCCGCCTGCGGGTCGGTATCGGGCAGGAACCAGGTCACGCGCGCGCCATTCGCGACGGCCGAGAGCGGGTTCAGGACCGAGCCCTCGGCGATGGCCATGGCGCAGCCGCCGGCCACCGCCGTACGCGCCGCCAAGAGCTTGGTCTTCATGCCGCCCTTGCTGACGCCCGAGATCGGGTCGCCGCCCATGGCCTCGATCTCCGGCGTGATCTGTTCGACCACCGGCAGGTGGCGCGCAGAGGGGTCGGTCTTGGGATTGGCGGTGTAGAGCCCGTCCACGTCCGACAGCAGCAAGAGCTGGTCGGCCCCGCAGGTCACCGCGATCTGCGCCGCCAGCCGGTCGTTGTCGCCGAAGCGGATTTCGTCGGTGGCCACGGTGTCGTTCTCGTTCACGATCGGCACCACCCCGAGGCCCAGCAGCGTCTGCATGGTGGCGCGGCTGTTGAGGTAACGGCGGCGGTCGGTGGTGTCGTCCAGCGTCACCAGCAGCTGCGCGGTCTTGACGCCATGCGGGGCCAGCGCCTCCTCATAGGCGCGGGCCAGCTTGATCTGGCCTACCGCCGCCGCTGCCTGCGACTGCTCGACCCGCAGGGGGCCGGCGGATAGGCCCAGCACCTGCCGCCCCAGCGCGATGGCGCCCGAGGAGACCAGCACCACATCCGTGCCCCGCGCCCGCGCCTGGGCCACGTCGTCGCAAAGCGCGCGCAGCCATTCGGCGCGCAGCCCCGCGCCGTTCACCAGCAGCGCCGAGCCGATCTTGACCACCAGCCGCTGCGCGCGGCCGAGTTCCGGCGTCACGGCTGCCACGGCTTGTCTTCCCGATCCTCGGCCGGCTTGGGCGAGGGGGCGATCCGCGCCCAGAGCGCGCGCAGGACCTCGGTCACGCCCTCGCGCGAGACGCCGGACATCAGCAGGACCGGGCCGCCGATCTCGGCCTCGAGCGCCGCCTTGCGCTCGGCCAGCGTCTCGGGGTCGAGCGCGTCGATCTTGTTCAGCGCCGTCACCCGCGGCTTTTCCGCCAGCGCGGGGGAATAGGCCGCAAGCTCGGTCAGGATGGTGCGGGCGTCCTGCGCCACGTCCTCTGCGGTGCCGTCGACCAGATGCAGAAGCACGCGCGAACGCTCGACATGGCCCAGGAACTGATCGCCCAGCCCCCTGCCCTCGCTTGCCCCTTCGATCAGGCCGGGGATGTCGGCCATGACGAATTCATGCCCGTCCACGCCGACCACGCCCAAGTTCGGGTGCAGCGTGGTGAAGGGATAGTCGGCGATCTTGGGCCGGGCGTTCGACACCGCCGACAGGAAGGTCGATTTCCCGGCATTCGGCAGGCCCACCAGCCCGGCATCGGCGATCAGCTTCAACCGCAGCCACAGCGTGCGCTCCACCCCCGGCTGGCCGGGATTGGCGTGGCGCGGCGCCCGGTTGGTCGAGCTTTTGAAATGCAGGTTGCCGAAACCGCCATTGCCGCCCCTGGCCAGCAGCACGCGCTGTCCGGGCTCGGTCAGGTCGGCGATCACCGTCTCCTGGTCCTCCTCGAGGATCTCGGTGCCGACCGGGACACGCAGCACGATATCGTCCCCGCTGGCGCCGGTGCGCTGCGCGCCCATGCCGTGCCCGCCGGACCTGGCGAAGAAATGCTGCTGGAAGCGGAAGTCGATCAGCGTGTTCAGCCCATCCACCGCCTCGGCCCAGACATCGCCGCCCTTGCCGCCGTCGCCGCCGTCCGGCCCGCCATATTCGATGAATTTCTCGCGGCGGAAGGACACGCAGCCCGCGCCCCCGCCGCCCGAGCGGATATAGACCTTGGCGAGATCAAGAAATTTCACGGGGCGGCATCCTTGCGGCGGAAACGGGGCAGAGGGTGGGATACGCGCTTGGGCCATTCGGTTCAAGGGCGCGCTGCCGGGACGGCGTGACTTTCCCTCGTGCCTCTGGCTAGATGGGCCGGCGACGAACCTGTGGAGACGCCATGCCGGTCCTGACCTATGCCACGCTTTTCACCGCCATCACCCTGGAGGTTGTCGGCACCACCTTCCTGCAACGCAGCGAACAGTTCACCCGGCTGGTGCCCACGCTGCTGATGGGGCTGTGCTATGCGGCATCGTTCTATTTCCTGTCGCTGGCGCTCCGGGCCATGCCGCTGGGCATCGCCTATGCGATCTGGAGCGGGCTGGGGATCGTGCTGGTGTCGCTGATCGGGCTTTTCGTCTTTGGCCAGAGGCTGGATTTCGCCGCGGTGGTCGGGCTGACCATGATCGTCGCGGGTGTCGTCATCGTGAACCTGTTCTCGGGCAGCGTGACGCATTGAACCCGATCCGCCCTTAACATTCCGGCAATTGGGTCTAGATAATGTTCGAATGGAGGGCGCGATGATCCACTTCGACAACAGCTATGCCCGACTACCGGAAGGTTTCTTCACCCGCACCCGTCCGACGCCGGTGCGCGACCCGAAGCTGGTGGCGCTGAACCGGCCGCTGGCCGAGCGTCTCGGCCTCGATGCCGACTGGCTTGCCGGACCCGAAGGGGTGGCGATGCTGGCCGGCAACGACCTGCCAGAAGGGGCCGAGCCCATCGCCCAGGCCTATGCCGGCCACCAGTTCGGCGGCTTCGTGCCACAGCTGGGCGACGGGCGCGCGGTGCTGCTGGGCGAGGTGGTGGCGCCGGACGGCGCGCGCTTCGACATCCAGCTGAAGGGCGCGGGCCCGACGCCCTTCTCGCGCCGCGGCGACGGCCGGGCCTGGCTGGGCCCGGTGCTGCGCGAATACCTGGTCAGCGAGTTCATGGCGGCCTTCGGCATCCCGACGACGCGGGCATTGGCCGCCGTCACCACCGGCGAGACGGTGATCCGCGAGACGCTGCTGCCCGGCGCGGTGCTGACCCGCGTCGCTTCCAGCCATATCCGCGTCGGCACCTTCGAATTCTACGCCGCCCGCGGCGACCGCGAGCGGCTGCAGCTGCTGGCCGATCACGTCATCGCCCGGCACTATCCCGAGGCATCCGGCGCGGCGGACCTGCTGCAGCGCGTGGTCGAGCGGCAGGCGGCCACCATCGCCGGCTGGATGGCGCTCGGCTTCATCCACGGGGTGATGAATACCGACAACATGTCGATCTCGGGCGAGACCATCGACTACGGCCCCTGCGCCTTCATGGACGGCTACCGGCCCGACAAGGTATTCAGCTCGATCGACGCCCATGGCCGCTATGCCTGGAACGAGCAGCCGAACATCGCGGTCTGGAACCTGGCGCAATTCGCCAGCTGCCTGGTGCCGCTGATGGGCAATGACGACGCGGCGGTGGCCGAGGCGACGCGCATCGTCCACAGCTTCCCGGACCTTTATCAGGCCGAATGGCTGAAACGCTTCGCCGCCAAGCTGGGCATCGCCGCGCCGCGCCCCGAGGACCGTGCGCTGATCGAGCGGCTCTTGACGCTGATGGCGGCCGAGGAGGCGGATTTCACCCGCAGCTTCGCCGGGCTGGCGGATGGCCGCGCGCGCGAGGAATTCGCCGCGCCCCAGCAATTCGACGCCTGGGCCGAGGGCTGGCAGGCGCGCATCCGCGACCTGCCGGACGCCGCAGCGGTCATGGCCCGCGCCAATCCGCGCCGCATCCCGCGCAACCACCGCATCGAGGAAGCCATCGCCGCCGGACGCGAGGGCGATTACGCGCCCTTCCACGCGCTCGACGCGGCGTTGCGCGCGCCCTTCGAGGACCGGCCGGAATGGCAGCCCTATGCGCTGGCCCCGGCGCCCGAGGAGATCGTCCGCCGCACCTTCTGCGGCACCTGAGCAGCAGCGAAAGGCCCCATGCCGAAAAGCCCCGACCTACTGAGACTGGCCAGCTACAACCTGCACAAGTGCCGCGGCATGACCGGCCCGCACGCACCCGAACGCAACCTTGCCGTCATCGCCGAACTGGGCGCCGACGTGATCGCCCTGCAAGAGGTCGATTTCCGCTTCGGCGCCCGGCCCGAGGCGCTGCCGCGCAAGCTGATCGAAAAGACCACCGGCATGGTGCCCGCCCCGTTCATCGGCACCGGCGAGAATTCGCTGGGCTGGCACGGGCAGACCATCCTGTTGCGGCCGGAACTGCGCGACAAGGCGGCGATCCGCCGCCTGCCGCTGCCGGGGATCGAACCGCGCGGCGCGCTGGTGCTGCGCCTGCCGGGGCTGACGGTGGTGGCAGTGCATCTGGGGCTGATCCGCTCGTCGCGCCGCGCGCAGCTGTCGCGCATCATCGCCCAGGCCCGGCGCATCGGCCACGACCGGATGGCGCTGACAGGCGATTTCAACGAATGGCACGATTCGCGCGGGCTCGAGGCGCTGGAGGCGCTGCGCGTCGTCACCCCGGGCCCCAGCTGGCCCGCGCCCTTCCCGCGCCTGCGCTACGACCGCTTCGCCGTCTCGCGCAGCATCGAGGTGCTGGATTGCGGCGTCCTCGACAACGAGACCGCGCGGCAGGCCTCTGACCATCTGCCGGTCTGGGCCGACCTGGCGGTCAACGCGCATGAGGAGGTGCCCTGCGGCTATCACCCGGCGCGCATCACCTCGCGCATTCCCGGCCAGGATGGGATTGCCGGGACAGAATGACGCTTTCCCGTCCCGGCCCCGTCGGCTAAACAGCCGCCAACACCTGTCAGGAAGAGGGACGCAGACATGACGGCCATCATCGACATATTCGCGCGCGAGATACTGGACAGCCGGGGCAACCCGACGGTCGAGGTCGATGTGACGCTTGAGGACGGCACCATGGGCCGCGCCGCGGTTCCCTCGGGCGCCTCGACCGGCGCGCATGAGGCGGTGGAAAAGCGCGACGGCGACAAGGCCCGCTACCTGGGCAAGGGCGTGCTGGAGGCCGTCGCCGCCGTCAACGGCGAGATCGCCGAGAACCTGATCGGCGAGGATGCGACCGAGCAGGTCGCCATCGACCGCATGATGATCGAGCTGGACGGCACCCCGAACAAGGGCCGCTTGGGCGCCAATGCCATCCTCGGCGTGTCGCTGGCGGTGGCCAAGGCCGCGGCCGAGGCCTGCTCGCAGCCGCTCTACCGCTATGTCGGCGGCGCGGGCGCTCGCGTGCTGCCGGTGCCGATGATGAACATCATCAACGGCGGCGAACATGCCGACAACCCGATCGACATCCAGGAATTCATGATCATGCCGGTCGCGGCGGAGAACATCCGCGAAGCCGTGCGCATGGGCTCGGAAGTCTTCCACACGCTGAAGAAGGAACTGTCCTCGGCGGGTCTGGCGACGGGCGTCGGCGACGAGGGCGGCTTCGCCCCGAACCTCTCCAGCACCCGCGACGCGCTGGACTTCATCCTCAAGGCCATCGAGAAGGCCGGCTACCAGCCCGGCGACGACATCATGCTGGCGCTGGACTGCGCCTCGACCGAATATTTCAAGGGCGGCAAATACGAGATGGCCGGCGAGGGCAAGTCGCTGAGCCCGGCCGAGAACGTCGCCTATCTCGAGGCGCTCTGCAACGACTACCCGATCCTGTCGATCGAGGACGGCTGCGCCGAGGACGACTGGGAGGGCTGGAAGCTCTTGACCGACACGCTGGGCGGCCGGGTGCAGCTGGTCGGCGACGACCTCTTCGTGACCAACCCTGTGCGGCTGGCCGAAGGCATCGCCAAGGGCTGCGGCAACTCGCTGCTGGTCAAGGTCAACCAGATCGGCACCCTGACCGAGACGCTGGACGCGGTGCGCATGGCCGACCGGGCGCGCTATACCTCGGTGATGTCGCACCGCTCGGGCGAGACCGAGGACGCCACCATCGCCGACCTGGCCGTGGCGACCAATTGCGGCCAGATCAAGACCGGCAGCCTTGCCCGCTCGGACCGGCTGGCGAAATACAACCAGCTGATCCGCATCGAGGAAATGCTGGGCGCCGCCGCCGAATATGCCGGGAAATCCATCCTGCGCGGCTGAGCCCCGCGACACCCGAATGACGAAGGGCGGCCCCGCTGGCCGCCCTTTTCATATCCACCAGCGATGCGTCAGCGCAAAGGTGCCAAGCGCAAGCCGGCGGCGGAATTCCGAAGGCCCGGCGCCGGCCAGCGCCTCGATCCCCCGCGGCGCCGCCTGCAGCACCGCCCGGGTCCCCGCGCCAGCAAACAGCACCGGTGCCAGCCGGCGCGGCACATGGCGGCGCTGCGCCTTCGCCTCGGCGAGTTTCGCGCGGGCCTGGCCGGCGATCTGCCCCAACACCCCGGCCGAGGGGTCCCAAAGCCCCAGCCCCAGCCCCTGCAAGGCCGGCAGCGCGGCCAGCCAATGCGCCAGCCCCACGCCTTCGGCCTGGGCGGCGACCACCCTTGCCGCGGGCCCTGCATTTCTTTCTTGCCCAAATATCCCGCGGGGGTCCGGGGGCGCGAAGCCCCCGGCGCCACCCCGGCCCAGGGCCTCGGCCGCGAATTGCGCCAGCGGCACCGCCGTATCCCGCACATAACCGGCGACGGCATCCGGCCCGACCAGCGGCTCGCGCGCCGCATCCCGGCGGCGGGCTTCGGCCAGCACGGCGAAGGCGGCAGCGCGCGGCCCCCAGGCTTCGGCCAGCGGCGTCAGCAATTCATGCGCTTGCGGCTTGCCGGCGCCGATCTCCTCCAGCCGCTCGATCCACCATTGCAGCCGCATCTCGGCGATCAGCGGCTCGGCCGAGGCGAGCGGCGCCCGCGCCAGTTCCAGGTTCAGCGCATAAAGCGACATGAGCTTCGGGCGTGCCTCGGCCGGTACCAGCAGGCAGATGCCGAAACGGTCGGGATCGTGGTCGCGCAATGCCTGGGCGCAGTCGTCAAGGCTCATGCCGGCGCCACCCTGTCGCGGATCAGCTTCCAGCGGATCGCGTCGACCAGCGCCTCGAAACTGGCATCGACGATGTTGGGCGACACGCCGACGGTGGACCAGCGGTTGCCATGGCCGTCGGCGCTGTCGATGATGACCCGCGTCGTCGCCTCGACCCCTTCGCCGGTGATGCGGACGCGGAAATCCACCAGATGCATGTCGTCGATGGCGGCTTGGTAGGGGCCCAGATCCTTGGCCAGCGCCCGCCACAGCGCGTTGACCGGGCCGCGGTCATGCCCCTCGGCATCCATGCTCTCGCTGACCGAGAGCATGCGCTCGCCGCCGATCTGCACAACCACCACCGCCTCGGAAACCGAGATGCGCTTCCCCAGCGCGTTCCGGCGCCGCTCGACGGTGACGCGGTAGCGCTCGACCGAGAAATAGTGCTGCATCCGGCCCAGCTCGGCCAGGGCCAGCAGCTCGAAACTGGCCTGGGCGCCGTCATAGGCATAGCCGGCATCCTCGCGCGCCTTGACCAGATCGAGGATGCGCGCCAGCGCCGGATCGTCGCGGCCGACCTCGATCCCCGCCTCGGCCAGACGGGCGCGCAGGTTCGACTGCCCGGCCTGGTTCGACATCGGGATGATACGCTCGTTGCCCACGGTGGCCGGATCGACATGCTCGTAGGTCGCCGGATTCTTCAGGATGGCGCTGGCATGCAGCCCGGCCTTGTGGGCGAAGGCCGAGCTGCCGACATAGGGCGCGCCGTGGCTGGGCGCGCGGTTCAGGATCTCGTCCAGCCGGCGCGAGATGCGGGTCAGGCCAGCCAGCCCCTCGGCCGAAATCCCGGTTTCCAGCGCCGAGCGATAGGGCTCCTTCAGCAGCAGGGTCGGGATGATGCTGGTCAGGCTGGCATTGCCGCAGCGCTCGCCCAGGCCGTTCAGCGTGCCCTGGATCTGGCGCGCGCCGGCATCGACGGCGGCCAGGGTGCAGGCCACGGCATTGCCGGTATCGTCATGGCAATGGATGCCCAGCCGCTCGCCCGGGATGCCGCCGGCGATCACCGCACGGGTCACTTGCCCCACCCGCTCGGGCAGGGTGCCGCCATTGGTGTCGCACAGCACGATCCAGCGCGCGCCCGCCTCCCGCGCCGCATGCAGGCAGGCCAGCGCGTAATCCGGGTCCTCGGCATGGCCGTCGAAGAAATGCTCGGCATCGAACAGCGCCTCGCGCCCTTGGGCCACCAGATGCGCGACCGAGGCGCGGATGTTTTCGAGATTTTCCTCCAGCGAGATCCCCAGCGCCTCGCGGACATGGAAGGGATGGGTCTTGCCGACCAGGCAAACCGCGCGGGTGCCGGCATTCATCACCGCCGCCAGCACATCGTCGTTCTCCGCCGAGCGTCCCGCCCGCTTGGTCATGCCGAAAGCGGTCATGGTGGCGCGGGTCGTGGGCGCTTGGGCGAAGAAATCGCTGTCGGTCGGGTTGGCGCCGGGCCAGCCGCCCTCGATGTAATCCACGCCCAACCGGTCCAGCATCTGCGCGATCTCGGCCTTTTCGGCGGCGGAAAACTGCACGCCCTGGGTCTGCTGCCCGTCGCGCAGCGTGGTGTCGTAAAGGTAAAGGCGCTGGCGCGTCATCGGGGCGGCCCCTTCGGCTGGCTGGTATGCGGTTATTCGGGCAGTTTCGCGGCGTCGAAATCCGGGCCGGGCAGAAGCTCGACCCCGGCCGGCCCCATGCGGACCTCGACCCCGGCGGAAAGCAGGCGCTGCTTGAGCGCATCGACGGCCGAGAAATCCTTGCTGGCCTTGGCTTCGGCCCGCAAGGCCGTCATGCGCTCGGCCAGCGCGGACAGGTCGGGGCCCTCGGCGATCCATCCGCCCAGATCCTCGGTCAGCAGCCCCAACATCCGGGCGCCGGCAAGCAGCCCGGGCGCATCGCCCTGCCCCGCCATCTCGTGCAGCGCCGCGATCGCCCCCGCGGTATTGAGGTCGTCGGCCAGCGCGGAGAGGACGGCGGGGGCCGGGCTTGGCGCGGGGTCGATCCCCGCGACAAGGCCGCGCCACTTGCGCAGCACGGCCTCGGCCTCGCGCGCCTTCTCGGCCGTCCAGTCCATCGGCTTGCGGTAATGCGTGGACAGCAGCACGAAGCGGATCACCTCGCCCGGGATGCCCTGATCCAGAAGGTCGCGGACGGTGAAGAAATTGCCCAGGGACTTGGACATCTTCTTGCCCTCGACCTGCAGCATCTCGTTATGCAGCCAGACGCGGGCGAAATCCCCGTGCGGATGGGCGCAGCAGCTTTGCGCGATCTCGTTCTCGTGATGGGGGAATTGCAGGTCGATGCCGCCGGCATGGATGTCGAAGCTTTCGCCCAGCAGTTCGTAGGACATGGCCGAGCATTCGATATGCCAGCCCGGGCGGCCCCGGCCCCAGGGGCTGTCCCAGCCGGGAAGCTCGGCATCCGAGGGCTTCCACAGCACGAAGTCCATCGGGTCTTCCTTGAAGGGCGCGATCTCGACCCGGGCGCCGGCGATCATGTCGTCGACCGAACGCCCCGAGAGCTGGCCGTAATCGGCAAAGCTGCGCACCCGGAACAGCACATGGCCGTCGCGCGCATAGGCATGGCCGCCGGCGATCAAGGTCTCGATCATGGCGATCATCTGGGCGATGTAATCGGTGGCGCGGGGCTCGTGATCCGGACGCTCCGCCCCCAGCGCGTCCATGTCGGCATGATACCAGCCGATGGTTTCCTGCGTGCGCTCGCGGATCAGGTCCTCCAGCGTGCCGGGGGCGCCGGCCTCCTTGCGGGCCAGGGCGGCCGCGTTGATCTTGTCGTCGACGTCGGTGAAGTTGCGCACATAGGTGACATGATCCGCGCCGTAGGCATGGCGCAGCAGCCGCACCAGCACGTCGATCACCACCACCGGCCGGGCATTGCCCAGATGCGCCCGGTCATAGACCGTCGGCCCGCAGAGATAGAGCCGCACGCTTTGCGGATCGATGGGCCGGAACGTCTCTTTCCGCCGCGTCCTGGTATTCGTCAGCCTGATCTCGACCATGACTTCCCCTTTGCGGGCGTCAACTGGTCACTGTGAACCGCCCGCCTGAAATTTCAGCCGGTAATGATGCAGCGGATGGTGGCGGTTCCTGCCTTCATGCGCCCGCCATAACGCATTGTCTTGCCTATGCCAAGAGAGGCTGCAAAACTCGGGCCATGAGCCGCGAACTGGTCAACGAGATCTGCGCCGCGCAGCCCGGGTCCGAATGGTCGGATCCCTGGGGCGGCGGCCATGATTGCTGGAAGATCGGCGGCAAGACCTTCGCGGTGACCGGCACCGTCGGCACCCATGTCTCGGTCAAGACCGACAGCGTCGAGATGGCCGAATTCCTCATCGAGACCGGCGTGGCCGAGCGCGCGGCCTATCTGCATCGCAGCTGGGTCGCCCTGCCGCTCGATTCGGCCCCGGACGAGCTGGCGCACCGCATCCGCCATTCCTACCGGCTGGTGCGCGGCAAGCTGCCGAAGAAGGTCCAGGCCGCGCTGCCGCCCTTGTGACGAAAACGGCCGGCTCCCTTTCCCGCAAGGGCGAGGGAACCGGCCAGAGACAGGGGCCGAGCGACTGGCCCCCGCCGAAAGCCAGGCGTCAGGCCGGAACCTGCGAGGCCAGCTGCTGCAGCAGCGCCTCCATCTGCTGGCACAGCGCCTCTTCGGTGGTGTTCTGCTCGGCCGCGGCATCGGCCAGCGTGCGCTCGACGCCCATGGCCGCGACGGTGCCTTCCTTGCCCTTGGCTTCGGCCGCATCGCCCCGGGCCGCGTCGCCCGCAGGGATCATCGCCAGAAGCTTGGTCTGGATCTCGACCGCCTTGCCGTCGATATGGCCCTTCTCCTGGCAATAGCCCAGGACGCCCAGCTGGTTGCGCGCGCTTTCATAGGCGGCGCCATCGTCCTGCGCGGGCACGGCGGCCGGCGCCTCGGTCGTCGCCGGGGCGGCGGGATCGGCCGGGGCGGGCGCTTCTTGCGCCAGGGCGACGCCTGCGGTCAGGCCAAGGGCCAGGGCGGGCAGAATTGCGAAACGTGCGATCATCTCGATCTCCGTCTGTTGCGTGTGCCGGGACTGTGGCACGCCCCAGCCGAGGCCGCAAACCGGATCGGCGGAATGCCGCGGCCGCCTTCCCGCCGGATCAGCGGAAAAGCACCAGCGAGCCCGGGGACCAGCTCACATTCGCGCGGGTGCCGACATCCTGCACCTCGCGGCCGAAGACGTTGCGCATGGCGATGCGCACCGGGCGGGCCTGGCCGTCGAACGAGCCCGAACCGTCCAGCCGCACGTCGTAATAGGTCATGTCGCCGTAATAGACGACCTCGTCGATTACCCCTTCGGCCACCCGGTTCGTGCCCTGCGCGCCGGGCGCCACCAGCGAGACCGCCTCGGGCCGGAAGCCGATCGAGGGGCCGTCGTCGCCCGGATCGGCGCGGCTGACATTGGCCAGGGGAATATCGACGCGGCCCAGGCCCGGCGCCTCGATCTGCACGGCCTCGCTGGTCTCGCCCAGCACCCGCGCCGGCAGGAAGTTCATCACGCCGATGAAATTCGCCACCCGGCGGCTGGTGGGGCGGGCATAAAGCGCCTCGGGCCCGTCGAGCTGGGCGATCTGGCCCTCGAACATCACCGCGATGCGGTCGGACATGACCAGCGCCTCTTCCTGGTCATGGGTGACCAGGACGAAGGTGATGCCGACCTGGCGCTGCAGCTTGATCAGCTCGACCTGCATCTGCTCGCGCATCTTGCGGTCCAGCGCCGAGAGCGGCTCATCGAGCAGCAGCACCTTGGGCTTCAGGATCAGCGCCCGGGCCAGCGCCACCCGCTGGCGCTGCCCACCGGACAGCGCATGGCTGGCGCGGGCGCCATAGCCTTTCAGGCCCACCATCTCCAGCGCCTCATCGACCGCCGCCGCCTTCTCGGCGCGCGAGCGCGGATCGCGGCGCAGGCCGAAACCGACATTCTCGGCTACGGTCAGATGCGGGAAGATGGCATAGGACTGGAACACCATGTTCGTCGGCCGCCGGTTCGCCGGCACGTCCTGCATGTCCTGCCCGTCGATCAGGACCACGCCCGAGGAGATGTCCTCGAACCCGGCGATGGTGCGCAGAAGCGTGGTCTTGCCGCAGCCCGAGGGGCCCAGCAGCGAAAAGAACTCGCCCGCCCGGATGGTCAGGTCGATGCCGCGCAGGGCGTGATAATCCCCGTAATGCTTCTGCACCTCGCGGATCTCGATCATCGGCTTCGCCCCGGCCATGGCGGCGCGATGGGCGGCGGTGGTTTTCGGGCCCGGGTTTTGGGTCGTCACAGGAAACCTCCGGTATCCTTGGCGCCGGTTTTCGCGATGCCGCGGCGGCGGAAATATTCGGCGACGGTCAGAAGCAGGATCGACATGACCACCAGCACCGTCCCCAGCGCCATGATCATCGGGATCTGCTTGGGAAAGCGCAGCTGGCTGAAGATATAGGTGGGCAGCGTCGGCTCGTTCCCGGCCAGGAAGAAGGCGATGATGAACTCGTCGAGGCTGATGGTGAAGCTCATCAGCAGCGACGAGATGATGCCCGGCATGACCAGCGGCAGGATCACCAGCCGGAAGGCGCTGATCCGCGTCTCGCCCAGGTCATAGGCCGCCTCCTCCAGCGACCGGTCGAGCGAGTTGAAGGCGGTGGACAGGATCACCGTCGCATAGGGCATGCAGATCAGCGTATGGCCGATGATCACCGTCAGGATGCTGAGCTTGACCCCCAGCGACAGGAGCACCACCAGAAGCGAGATCGAGACGATGATCTCGGGCAGCACCAGGGGCAGCATGATCAGCCCCATGATCGGCCCCTTGCCCGGAAACTCGAACCGGGTCGAGGCGCGCGCGGCAAAGACGCCAAGGCAGGTCGCCAGGATCGAGGCGCTGACGGCGATGGTCAGCGAATTGGTCAGCGCCCGGCGCAGCGAGGCGTTGCCCCACATCTGCGCGAACCATTCCGTGGTGAAGCCCCGCAGCGGAAAGGCGATGATCGTGCCGGAATTGAAGGCAAAGATCGGCAGAAGCAGGATCGGCGCGTAAAGGAACAGCAGATAGATCAGCGCATAGGCGCGCAGCCCCCCGCCCTTCATTGCCGCACCTTCAGGAAGCGGCGGTTCAGGGCGATGAAGACCAGGCTGATGACCGCCACGATCAGCATGGCGGTCACCGCCAGCGCCGAGCCCATCGGCCGGTTGTCGAGGTCGAGCATCTGCGCCTGGATCATATTGGCGATCATCGGGATCTTGCCGCCGCCGATCAGCGCCGGGGTGACATAGTCGCCGATGGTCGGGATGAAGACGATCAGCGCCGCCGCCACCACGCCGGGCATGGCCAGCGGCAGGGTGACGCGCCAGAAGGTCATGGCGCGGCTTTCGCCCAGGTCGCGCCCGGCCTCCAGAAGCGAGCGGTCGATCTTTTCCAGCGCGATGAAGATCGGCAGGATGGCGAAGGGCGCATAGGCATGGGCCAGCGTGATGACCATCGAATTCACGTTGTAGAGGATGAAGGTCAGCGGCTGCTCGATGATGCCCAGCGTCTTGAGGCCAGAATTGATGACGCCGTTATAGCCCAGGATCACCTTCCACAGGAAAACCCGGATCAGGTAGCTGGTCCAGAACGGGATGGTGATCAGAAACAGCCACATGGCCTTTTTCTGCGGCGCGACGGCGAAGGACAGGAAATAGGCCACCGGAAAGGCCAGCACCACCGTCGCCAGCGTGACCAGCGCCGCCACCACCAGCGAGCGCAGCATGATGCGGTGAAAGATCGGATCGGCCCAGACGGCGCGGTAGTTCTCCAGCGTGAATTCGCGGATCACCGTCAGGTAGCCGTCCTTGAAGAAGGAATAGGCCAGGATGGTCAGCAGCGGCGCCGCCAGCACCAGCACGGCATAGGCCAGCGGCGGCGCGATCAGGGTCAGGCCCTGAGCCGTCTGAGATCGGTTTCCTGACGCCATGCCCCGCCCTGTGAATCCCTGTCGCTTGGGGTGGCAGGTTTCCATATCCGCGCCGCGAGGAAAAGGGTTTTCCTGCGGCGCGGCGAGCCGGCTTCAGGCCGCCTGGAAATGCGCCGCCACCTCGCGGCGATGCGGGCGTGCCCGATGCTCGACCAGATAGATGCCCTGCCAGCTGCCCAGTTCCATCCGGCCATGCGCGACCGGGATCTGCAGGCTGACCGGCAGGATCGCCGCCTTGAGATGCGCCGGCATGTCATCCGGTCCCTCGGCCCGATGCGTCAGGTAATGCATCGCGGGATGATCGGCCGGAGGCGCGATGCGGTCGAGCCAGGCCAGCAGATCGCGCTGCACATCCGGGTCGGCGTTTTCCTGCACCAGCAGCGAGCAGGAGGTATGGCGCACGAACAGCGTCACCACCCCGTCCACCGCGCCGATGCCGCGCAGCCAGCCGGCGACCTCGGCGGTAAAGTCGTGGCAGGCCGGGCCGCGGGTCTGGATGGCGAAGACATGCTGCATTCTATTACAGGTTCGGAATTGGTGAGGTCTTCAGCAGAAAAACCGTAGCCTCCACCATGCTAGAAAAGCTGTCGAAGGTTTCACCCACCACCAAAGCCCATGCGATGACCACCGCCACCAGCGGCGGCGTTATGATCCAGCCACGCCAGTTTCGCCATGAGCACCAGCGCGGCGGCAATGATGCCGACACCGCCATCAGCCAGCCAGTGCCAATCGCAGAAAAGATCAGCAATCCGCCAAATACGAACAGCCGTATGTAAAACGCCCCTTGCCCCGAACCGGGCGGAGATCCCGAAAAACCGTTGAGGGCAAAGCCGCACATGACAAACGGGGCAATGATCGCCGGCCACCAACTCTGCAAGCTGCAACCGAACCTTTCCAGCAAGCTGCCGTCTCTATATGCACGCTCGTCTTTCCGCCACGGTGCCCAGTCCGCAGTTTGCATTCTTTTGTCCTTTCTATTCATTCCGCCGCCTCGCCGGGCGCTTCCAGCAGCGCGGCGCCGTCATGGTCCAGGCCGATGCGCTTCTGCGTGCGCGCGCCCAGTTCGCGCAGCATCTCGGCCTGGCGGATCACATTGCCCGGGCCGCGCGTCAGCCGGTCCATGGCGGTGGCATGGCTCTTCTGCGCCCGCTCCAGCGCGGTGCCGACATCCTCGACGGCCGAGACGAAGCCGTGCAGCTTGTCGTAAAGCTGGCCGGCGCGGGCGGCGATCTGCATGGCGTTCGATTCGCGCCGCTCGACCGTCCAGATGTGGTCGACGGTGCGCAGCGTCAGCATCAGCGTGGTCGGCGTCGCCAGCCCCACCCGGTTCTCCATCGCATGCCGCGCCAAGTCGGGATCGACGCGCAGCGCCTCGGAAAACGCGCCTTCGACGGGAATGAACATCAGCACGTAATCGACCGAGCCCTCGTCGATCGCCTGATAGCCCTTGGCCGCCAGCCCGGCGACATGGGCGCGGACCGAGGCGACATGCCGGCGCAGCGCGGCGTCGCGGGTCGGCATGTCCTCGGCATTCACCGCCTCTTCATAGGCGTTCAGCGAGACCTTGCTGTCGATCACCAGAAGCTTCTTCTGCGGCATCTTCACGATCACGTCGGGCCGCCACAGCTTGCCGTCGGCGTCGCGATGGCTCGACTGCGTGTCGTAATGCGTGCCGGCGATCAGGCCGGAATCCTCCAGGATGCGCTCCAGGATCATCTCGCCCCAGGCGCCGCGCTTCTGGCTGTCGCCCTTCAGCGCCCGGGTCAGCGCCACCGCCTCGCGCGAGATGTCCTCGGACCGCTTGTGCAGGTATTCGATCTGCTCGCGCAGCCGGGCGCGCTCCTCGTCGGTGGCCTTGTTGCGGGCCTGCAGCTCGGTCTGGAAGCGGTGCACCTGATCGCGGAATGGGGTCAGCAGCGCCGAAAGCTGCTCGCCATGCGCCTTCTGCATCTCGCTGCCCTGGGATTTCAGCGTCTCGTTGGCCAGCAGGCGGAACTGTCCGGTCATCTCCTCGCGCAGCTCGCGCAGGGTGGCGATGTCGCGCTCGGCCGCCTCGCGGTCCTTCTGTGCTGCGAGCCGGGTCTCGGCCAGCTCGCGTTCGAGGCGCGAGACCTGCTGGCGTTCGCGATGCAGCGCATCGGTCAGCCCGTCGCGCTCCTCGATCAGCTCCTGCAAACGCAGCGCCTGCGATTCCGCCCGCGTCTCCAGCCGGCCGACGGCAAGCCGCTGGCCGTGCAGCTCGGCCGCGCCGGCCTCAAGACGCGCCTGCAACTCGGCCTCGCGCCCCCGGGCGAGCGTGGCGGCCGCTTCTGCCGAACGCCGCGTTCGCCACAGTGCAACAAGGCAGCAGGCCAAGGCCGCCAGCGCCGCGATCAGCAACAATCGCAGATTGCCCGCATCCGCCAACCATGCCTGCATGTTTTCCGCCTCGCCCATCGGCCCTTGCGCCTTTCCGGTCCGCGGTCATGCGCCGCTTGGCCGTCACTGTTCACCTTTTCCCCCCAGAATGCAAGCGCGCCGCCCTCTTTCCTTGCCCGGATCGCGCCCCTAGCCTGCGCCGGAAAACCGCAAGAGGAGAACCGGCATGGTCAAGACCGTCGCCGTCATGGTGGGCTCGCTCCGCAAGGAATCGCTCAACCACAGGCTGATGAAGGCATTGCAGAAACTGGCCGAGGGCCGGCTGCAGTTCCACCTGCTGCATATCGGCGATCTGCCGCATTACGACGAGGATCTCTGGGCCGAGCCGCCCGAATCGGTCCTGCGGCTCAAAGACCGTGTCGAGCATTCCGACGCGGTGCTGGCGATCACGCCGGAATACAACCGCAGCTATCCCGGCGTGATCAAGAACGCCATCGATTGGGGCACCCGGCCCTATGGCCAGAACTCGTGGAAGGGCAAGCCCGCGGCCGTGACCGGCACCTCGCCCGGGGTGATCGGCGCGGCGCTGGCGCAGGCGCGGCTGAAGAACGACCTGCTCCATGTCGGCACGGTGATGATGAGCATGCCCGAGGCCTATATCCAGTGGCATGCCGAAGCCTATGCCGCCGATGGCAGCGTCGCCGACGAAAAGACCGCGAAATTCCTGCAAGGCTTCGTCGATGCCTTCGCGGACTGGATCGAGAAGCACGGCTGAGCCCGACATGAGAAGGCCGCGTCCCGAGGGCGCGGCCTTTTCCCTGATCCCGGCGATTACTGGTCCAGGAAGGACCGCAGCTTGCGCGACCGGCTGGGATGCTTGAGCTTGCGCAGCGCCTTGGCCTCGATCTGGCGGATACGCTCGCGGGTCACGCTGAACTGCTGGCCGACCTCTTCCAGCGTGTGGTCGGTGTTCATGCCGATGCCGAAGCGCATGCGCAGCACCCGCTCCTCGCGCGGCGTCAGCGATGCCAGCACCCGCGTGGTGGTCTCCTTCAGGTTTTCCTGAATGGCGCTGTCCAGCGGCAGGACGGCGTTCTTGTCCTCGATGAAATCGCCGAGCTGGCTGTCCTCCTCGTCCCCGATGGGGGTTTCGAGCGAGATCGGCTCCTTCGCGATCTTCATCACCTTGCGGACCTTTTCCAGCGGCATCTGCAGCTTTTCGGCCAGTTCCTCGGGCGTCGGCTCACGACCGATCTCGTGCAGCATCTGGCGGCCGGTGCGCACCAGCTTGTTGATCGTCTCAATCATGTGCACCGGGATGCGGATGGTGCGGGCCTGGTCGGCGATGGAGCGGGTAATGGCCTGGCGGATCCACCAGGTGGCATAGGTCGAGAACTTGTAGCCGCGGCGATACTCGAACTTGTCCACGGCCTTCATCAGGCCGATATTGCCTTCCTGAATAAGATCAAGGAATTGCAGGCCCCTGTTCGTGTATTTCTTGGCGATCGAGATCACCAGCCGCAGGTTCGCCTCGACCATTTCCTTCTTGGCCTGGCGCGATTCCTTCTCGCCGCGCTGGACCTGGCTGACGATGCGGCGAAATTCCTCGATATCGACGCCGACATGCTGGCCGACCATGGCCATCTCGGCGCGCAGGTTTTCCACCTGGCTGCGGGACTTTTCGAACAGCGCCTGCCAGCCGCGGCCCTTGTGCTCCATCATCCGGTCGACCCAGGTCGGGTCGAGCTCGCTGCCGCGATAGGCGTCGATGAATTCGCGGCGGTTGATGCGGGCGGCATCGGCCAGCTTCACCATGTTGGAATCGATGGTGACGATGCGGCGGTTGATGCCGTAGATCTGATCGACCAGCGCCTCGATGCGGTTGTTGTGCAGGTGCAGCTCGTTCACCAGCGCCACGATGCGCGAGCGCAGTTCCTGATAGGCGTTCTCCTGCGCGGCCGAGAAGGTGCCGTCCTCGTTCAGCGTGGCGGACATGCGGTTGTCCTGCATATGCGCCAGCTCTTCGTAGCCCCGGGCGATCGCCTCCAGCGTCTCCAGCACCTTGGGCTTCAGCGAGGCTTCCATCGCGGCCAGCGACAGGTTCTGGCCGTCGTCGTCATCCTCGTCATCCTCGCCCCGGCCCATCGGATTGCCGTCGGCGTCCAGTTCTTCCTCTTCGCGGGGCGCGCCGCCGGAATTGGCGGCCGGGCGGGTGTCGGTCGGCAGCACCTCCTCTTCCTCGCCCTCCTCGTCCATCGAGCGGCCGAAGGTGGTTTCGAGGTCGATCACGTCGCGCAGCAGGATGTCCTCGTCCAGAAGCTCCTGGCGCCACATGGTGATGGCCTTGAAGGTCAGCGGGCTTTCGCAAAGCCCGGCGATCATGGTGTTGCGGCCGGCCTCGATGCGCTTGGCGATGGCGATCTCGCCCTCGCGCGACAGAAGCTCGACCGAACCCATCTCGCGCAGATACATGCGCACCGGGTCGTCGGTGCGGTCCAGCTTCTCGGTCTCGGCGGTGGCGACGGCGATCTCGCGCGAGCCCGAGCCGGTGGTGGCCAGCTCGCCGCCCTGCTCGGCCTCCTCGGCCTCCTCGTCGGTCTCGACCACGCGGATGTCCATTTCGGACAGCATGGACATCACGTCCTCGATCTGGTCCGAGCTGACCTGTTCGGGCGGCAGGACGGCATTGAGCTGGTCGTAGGTGATGAAGCCGCGCTCACGCCCTTCGGCGATCATGCGCTTGACCGCAGCCTGCGACATGTCCAGCGAATGATCGTCGTCCTTGGTGTCGGGCTTCTGGTCGTCGTCGTTGGCTGCCATGCTGGCTCCCTTGAAGCGGTGATTCGCGAATCGGCGAATCGGGATCGGCTATCGGCCGGTTCTATCCGAATCGCGGGGGGATTCAAAGCCCGCGGCCCGACCCCGGCCAAGGTGATTCGGCCCCGGCGATTCGCGCCTGTCAGCGGCGCGGCTTGCGCCAGATCTCGTTCTTCAGGGCCGCGTCCAGGATGGCCCTGTAGCTGTCGCTGTCCTCGCCCAGATCCGACAGATCGGCCAGCGACGGGTGATCGGCCTGCTGCCGGGCGCGGGCGGATTGCGCCATGCGCCAGGTCAGCCCCTCATCCGCCAGCCCCTCGATCTCGGCCTCGGCGCGGGCGATTTCCTCGCGCGCGGCACGGCGGGCCTCGATCCGGTCAAGGGCGTTGGCCAGGATGCCCGCCGCGGCATCGCCGTCATGCGGGCGCAGGATGGCCGGAGCCGCCCTCACATGGGGGTCGGCCATGATGCTTTCAAGGGCGCGCTGCCCCGCCTGCGACTGGGTGCCGGAAAGCAGGTCGTGGATCAGCGCCGCCCGGTCGGCATCCTGCGGCTCCAGCCGTTCCAGCCGCGATTCGACCGGGGCGATCAGGCCGGGATGGGTGGCGCAGATCGCCAGCACCATGGCCTCGATCAGCCGTTCCGCCTCATGCTCGCCGGCTTCGGGCGAGGACAGGCGCGAGGCGCGCGTCGGCGCCGCCGGCGCGACGGGCTGGAAGCGCGGATTGCGCGCCTGCCCCTGCCAGCCCTCGCGCGGCGGGCGCGCCGGGGCGGCATCGCGGCGGCGGTTGCCGAACAGTTCCCATTTCAGGTTGCGCAGCACCGCATGGTAATGGTCGCGGGTGTCCTTGTCGGGGATCTTCGCCACCGCCTCGCCAAGCGCCTTGTCCAGCGCCGCGCGGCGTTCGGGGCTGTCGAAGACCCGGCCCTCGGTCTCGCGCCGCCAGAGCAGGTCGACCAGCGGCCGCGCCTCGTCCAGCACCGCCGCCATGGCGCCGGCGCCGCGGGCGCGGATCAGGTCGTCGGGGTCCAGCCCCTGCGGCAGGAAGGCAAAGCGCAGCGCCTGCCCCGGCCCGGTCATCGGCAGCGCCAGGTCGATCAGCCGCATCGCCGCGCGCAGCCCCGCCTCGTCGCCATCGAGCGCGATCACAGGCTCGGGCGAGATGCGCCACATCAGCCGCAGCTGGTCCTCGGTGATGGCGGTGCCCAGCGGCGCCACCGCGCCCTCGAACCCGGCGCGGACCAGGGCGATCACGTCCATGTAGCCCTCGGCCACCACCAGCGGCCTGCCCTTGGCCACCGCCGCCCGCGCCGGGCCGATATTGTAGAGGTTGCGGCCCTTGTCGAAGAGCGGCGTCTCGGGAGAGTTCAGGTATTTCGCCCGCGCGTTCGGGTCCATCGCCCGGCCGCCGAAGGCGATGCAGCGCCCGCGCCCGTCGCGGATCGGGAAGGTGATGCGGCCGCGGAAGCGGTCGAAGGGCGCCCCGCCGTCGTCGGGCTTGGCCGCCAGCCCGGCCTCGACGATCAGCTGCTCGGCGATGCCCTTGGCGCGCAGGGCGTTGAACAGGCCCTGGCGCTGGTCCGGGGCAAAGCCGATGCCGAAGCGTTCGCAGGCAGCCTCGTCCAGCCCGCGGCGGGCCAGATAGGCGCGCGCCGCTTCCGCCACGCCCATGCCCAGCTGCAGGCGGAACCAGCGCACCGCCTGTTCCATCACCTCGACCAGTTCCGTGCGGCGGTCGGCGCGCTGCACCTGGCGCGGGTCGCGCTCGGGCATCTGCAGGCCGGCCTCGGAGGCGAGCAACTCGACCGCCTCCAGGAAGCCCATGCCCTCGGCCTCGCGCAGGAAGGTCAGCGCGTCGCCTTTCGCGTGGCAGCCGAAGCAGTAATAAAAGCCCTTCTGGTCGTCGACATGGAAGGAGGCGGTCTTTTCCCCGTGGAAGGGACAGGGCGCCCACCAGTCGCCCTTGGCCTGATTCGAGCGCCGCAGGTCCCAGACCACCTTGCGGCCGATCACGCGCGACAAGGGCACGCGGGCGCGGATTTCGTCGAGGAACTGGGGCGGCAGGCTCATGCCGTCTTATATCGGATCAGGACCGCCGGTTGAAAAGGGGATTCGCACCGACGGCCCCGCGCACCAGGTCCCAATAGACCGCGACCACCCGCTCCTGGTCCAGCCGCCCGCCCTCGCGATACCAGTTGGTGACGCCTGTCAGCATGGCGATCAGCGCCATGGTGGCCAGCCGCGTGTCGGGCACCGCCATCGCGCCCTCGGCCTCGCCGGCGATCAGGATCGCCTCCAGCGCGTCCTCGTAGCGGCGGCGCAGGGCGGCGATCTCGGCGCGGTTCTCGGGCGTCAGGTTGCGCAGCTCCATATAGGACAGGAACACCGCCTCGGGACGCTCCAGGCTGGTCTGGATGTGAAAGCGCAGGAAGGTTTCCAGCCGGTCCAGCGCCGGCCGCGCGGGATCGTCGCGCCAGGCGGCCAGCAGTTCCTCCATATGCACCCGCAGCAGGTCGGCCAGCAGCGCCTGCTTGTCGGGCGTGTAGGCGTAAAGCGCGCCGACCTGCACCCCCACCTCGGCCGCGATCTGCCGCATCGAGACCGCCGCATAGCCGTGGCGCGCGAACAGCTTGCGCGCCGTGTCGCGGATCAGCGGTCCGGTGATCTCTGCCCTTGAGCCCTGGGTCCTTGCCATGCCGCCTTCTAGGCGGCGACCCGCGGCAAGGTAAAGACCGCATCTTGCCCCCGCCGCCGCCCTGGGCCTATGGTCCGGCGCATGGAAAGGCGGGGGAACGGCATGGGGCGGATCTGGGGCGTGCTGGCGCTGGCGATGCTGGCCGGCTGCGGCGATGCCGGCGGCGACTATCCCGCGCTGATGCCGACCGACCGGCTGCTGGCCGAGCCCGCCCTGCCCGGCCATGCCGCAGACGCCGCCCAGGACCCGACGGCGGTCGGCGGCGCGCTGGACGCGCGCGGGCGGGCGCTGGCGGGCCGCTCTGCCGCGGGGTCGGTGGCCAACGACGCCGAGTTGCGGCGCCGCGCCGAGGCGCTGCGCGCCCGCGCCACGGCGCTGTCGCAACAATCCCTGTCCGGCGACTGCCCCGAGGGCGACGCCGGTTGCGCGCCGGATTAAGGAGAGCCCATGCCGGTCATCACCTGCATCGACGACCTCAAGGCCATCTATCGCCGGCGCGTGCCGCGCATGTTCTACGACTACGCCGAAAGCGGCAGCTATACCGAGAGCACCTTCCGCGAGAACTGCACGGATTTCCAGCGCATCAAGCTGCGCCAGCGCGTCGCGGTGGACATGACCGGCCGCAGCACCGAAAGCACGATGATCGGGGAACGGGTCGCCATGCCGGTGGCCCTGGCCCCGGTCGGCATGACCGGCATGCAATGCGCCGATGGCGAGATCAAGGCGGCGCGCGCCGCGAAAGCCTTTGGCGTGCCCTTCACGCTGTCCACCATGTCGATCTGCTCGATCGAGGACGTGGCCGAGGCGGTGCAGGCGCCGTTCTGGTTCCAGCTCTACGTCATGCGCGACCAGGAATTCCTTGAGGCGATCATCGAGCGGGCCCGGCGCGCCCATTGCTCGGCGCTGGTGCTGACGCTGGACCTGCAGATCCTCGGCCAGCGCCACAAGGACCTGAAGAACGGCCTGTCGGCGCCCCCCCGGCTGACCCTGCCGGTGCTGCTGGACCTGGCGACGAAATGGCGCTGGGGCATCGAGATGCTGCGCACGAAGCGCCGCTTCTTCGGCAATATCGTCGGCCATGCCAAGGGCGTGGGCGATCCCTCGTCGCTGATCGCCTGGACGGCCGAGCAGTTCGACCCGCAGCTCGACTGGGGCAAGGTCGCCCGCATCCGCGACCTCTGGGGCGGCAAGCTGATCCTCAAGGGCATCAACGATCCCGAGGACGCCCGCATGGCCGCCGATTTCGGCGCCGATGCGATCATCGTCAGCAACCATGGCGGCCGGCAGCTGGACGGCGCTGTCAGCTCGATCCGCATGCTGCCCGAGATCGTCAAGGCAGTGGGCGACCGGGTCGAAATCCATCTCGACAGCGGCATCCGCTCGGGCCAGGACGTGCTGAAGGCGCTGGCGATGGGGGCGCATGCCACCCATATCGGCCGCGCCTTCGTCTACGGGCTGGGCGCCATGGGCGAGGCGGGCGTGACCGCGGCGCTCGAGGTGATCCGCAAGGAGCTGGACATCACCATGGCGCTGTGCGGCGAGCGGGACGTGAAGGCCCTCGGCCGCCACAACCTGCTGGTGCCGCCGGATTTCCTGCAGCCCTGGGCCTGAACCCGTTCAGGGCCGGGCGGGATGATGCCCCTGCCTTTGCCGCTTGTCCTTGCCGAAGCCGGGGATCGGCAGCCGGCCCAGCAGCAGCGCCGCAAGGGTCGGCAGCCCGACGCCGAACAGCATGAGCCCGGCTAGGTCCCGCACCCCCAAAGCATTGGCCAGGAACAGCGCCATCACATGCATGAAATAGATCATGGCCGAGATCGGATCCAGCCGGATCGGCGGCGGGGGCATGGCGGTGCCCAGCGTCGCCATGAACAGCGCCGGCGCCGCGACATAGGCGCTGACGGGGATGTCCAGCATCACCTGATCGCTGCGCCAGACCTGGACCAGCCAGGCCTCGATCATCAGCAGCCCGGCCCCGCCAAGGGTGCAGGCCAGCACCAGCCAGCGCGGCGGCAGCCCCTCCATCCCCAGCCGGGCCACGCGGCGGCCGCAGAGATAGCCGATCGCCACGAAGGGGAAGCACATGAACAGCCCGTTCGAGAATTTCTTCACGCCGATCTGCATGACCCCGGACAGGGCGACATATTGCAGCACCAGCCCGATCACGGCGCAGACCGCCACCGCCGCCAGCAGGATGCGGTATTCATAGGCCGGCGCCAGCTTGCGGGCAAAGCCGCGCAGAAGCAGGATCACCGCGCCCGCGACCAGGATGCCGGCCATGAACCACAGGTGGAAATAGCCCCAGGCCAAGGTCTTGACCAGCGAGCCGAGCCCATGCACCTGATCCAGCCAGAAGGGCAGATAGACCGCCATCCAGAACAGGTAGAGCGCCGCGACGCGCCACAGCCACTTGACGCCCTTGCCGCGCGCCACCGCCGAATAGAGGAAATAGCCCGCCACGATGCAGAAGGTCGGCACCATGACCCGCATCAGCCCGTTGCCGATCATGAACAGCCGCGGCGTCATGTTGGTTTGCAACCAGTAGGTATGCGCAAAGGCGACCAGGACCGCCAATCCCAGCTTGAGATAGTCCAGCGAATGAATACGATGCAACGCGAAAACCCCGACCCCCACTGGCGCAAGCTTTGCAACCAGCGAGGACTATCTGACAAGCATTTTTCCCGCGGCATGCAACTGTTTTTTCGCTTCACATCCGAATGACGTCGCGCTATAGGCGCGGCTTCGGCCATGCACCCTTGGAGGATGGCCGCGAACGCTTAGCAAAGGAATACCATCATGGCCAAAGAGATCCCGGATCTGGTGGCCGAGGCACGCGCGGGGACAGGCAAGGGGGCCGCCCGCCAAGCTCGCCGCGAAGGCAAGGTGCCCGGCATCGTTTATGGCGACGGCAAGGAGCCGCAGCCGATCCAAATCGAGTTCAACTCGCTGCTGACCAAACTGCGCGCCGGCCGCTTCATGTCCACGCTGTGGAACCTGAAGGTCGAGGGCCAGGACGACGTGCGCGTCGTCTGCCGCGGCGTCCAGCGCGACGTGGTCAAGGACCTGCCGACGCATATCGACTTCATGCGCCTGCACCGCAACACCCGCGTGAACCTGTTCATCCACGTGAACTTCGAAAATCACGACGCCGCCCCCGGCCTCAAGCGCGGCGGCACGCTGGTCGTGGTGCGCCCCGAGGTCGAGCTGGTCGTGACCGCCTCGGACATCCCCGAGCAGATCACCGTGGACCTGACCGGCAAGCAGATCGGCGACACCATCCACATCAACGACGTGGTGCTGCCGGCCGGCGTGAAGCCGACCATCGACCGCAACTTCGTCATCGCCAACATCGCCGCGCCCTCGGGCCTGCGCTCGGCCGATAACGAGGAAGCCGCAGCCGCCGAAGACGAGGCCACCGAGGCCTGATCGCCGGCTTCAGCTGCGAATCACATCGGGCGGCACCCCTGCGGGCGCCGCCCTTTCTCTTGCCGCCGGGCCCGGCGATTGCTAGGACATCGCGCCTGACGCGAAGGGGAAACGCATGGAACCGATCCATATCATCGGCGCCGGCCTTGCCGGGTCCGAAGCCGCCTGGCAGATCGCCCGCGCCGGCGTGCCCGTGGTGCTGCACGAGATGCGGCCCCAGGTCGCGACCTTCGCCCACCGCACCGGCGATTGCGCCGAGATGGTCTGCTCGAACAGCTTCCGCTCGGACGACGACCGCATGAACGCCGTGGGCCAGCTGCATTGGGAAATGCGGGCCGCGGGCGGGCTCATCATGGCCATGGCCGAACGTCACCGCCTGCCCGCCGGCGGTGCGTTGGCCGTGGACCGCGACGCCTTCTCGCAGGCCGTGACCCGGGCGTTGCGCGATGAGCCGCTGGTCAGCTTCGCGCCGGGCGAGATCCGCGAGCTGCCCTGCGAGGGGCGCTGGATCGTCGCCACCGGCCCGCTGACCTCCGAGGCGCTCGGCCAGTCGATCCGCAACCTGACCGGCGAGGGCTCGCTCGCCTTCTTCGACGCCATCGCCCCCATCGTCCATGCCGACAGCATCGACATGTCGATCTGCTGGCGGCAAAGCCGCTACGACAAGGGCGAGACCGAGGAAGAGCGCACCGCCTATATCAACTGCCCGATGACGCGCGCGGATTACGAGGGCTTCATCGACGCCCTGCTCGCCGCCGACAAGACCGAGTTCCACGAGGGGGAAACGGCCGGCTATTTCGACGGCTGCCTGCCGATCGAGATCATGGCCGAACGCGGCCGCGAGACCCTGCGCCACGGTCCGATGAAACCCGTGGGCCTGACCAACGCCCATAACCCGGCCGAAAAGCCCCATGCCGTGGTGCAGCTGCGCCGCGATAATGCGCTGGGGACGCTCTACAATATCGTCGGCTTCCAGACAAAGATGAAATACGGCGCGCAAGTGGATGTTTTCCGCCGTATTCCCGGGCTGCAGAATGCCAGCTTCGCGCGGCTGGGCGGCATCCACCGCAACAGTTTCCTCAATTCGCCGCGGCTGATCGACGACCGGTTGCGGCTGCGCGCGCGCCCGAACCTGCGCTTCGCCGGCCAGGTGACAGGGGTCGAGGGCTATGTCGAATCCGCCGCCATGGGCCTGCTCGCTGGCCGCATGGCCGCGGCCGAGGCCCTGGGGCGCGACCTGCCGCCGCCGCCGGCCACCACCTCGATGGGTGCGCTGGTCAACCACATCACCGGCGGCGCGGATGCCAAGACCTTCCAGCCGATGAACGTGAATTTCGGCCTCTACCCGCCGCTGGACGCGATGCGCGGCGGCCGCAAGGGGCGCAAGGACCGCTACCCGGCCTATACCGACCGCGCGAAAGCCGATTTCCGGCAATGGCTTGCGGGGCAAAGTTGAACCGGACGCGGTTCGCCCCCTCGCCGACCGGGCCGCTGCATCTGGGCCATGCCTTCGCGGCCCTGACCGCCGCGCGCCTTGCCGACCCCGGCCAGTTTCTGCTGCGCATCGAGGATATCGACCAAAGTCGCTGCCGCCCGGAATACGAGGCGCTGATCGCCGAGGACCTGCACTGGCTGGGCCTCGACTGGCCGCAGCCGGTCATGCGCCAGTCCGAACGCCTGCCCGCCTATCAGGCGGCGCTGGACCGGCTGGCGGAGCTGGGCCTGACCTATCCCTGCCGCTGCCGCCGCGCCGATATCCGCGCCGCGCTCTCGGCCCCGCAAGAGGGCCCGGCCGTGATCGGCCCTGACGGCCCGGTCTATCCCGGCACCTGCCGCCACCGTTCTATGGCCGAGGCCGGGCCGGACGACGCCATCCGCCTGAACGCCGCCCGGGCGCTCGACCATCTCGGGCTCGACGAGATCATCTTTCTCGACCAGAACATCGCCCCCGGGCTGCCGCATCGCCTCACGGCGCGGGACTTCGTCGCCGGGATCGGCGACGTGGTGCTGGCGCGGCGCGGCATGGGCACCAGCTACCACCTGGCGGTGGTGGTGGACGATGCCGCCCAAGGCATTACCTTGGTGACGCGCGGGAAAGATCTCTTGGATTCAACATATATCCATATCATTCTTCAGAAACTGCTGAAGCTTCCGACGCCACGCTACCACCACCACCGGCTGATCCGGGACGAGCAAGGCAAGCGCCTCGCCAAGCGGGACGACGCCCGCGCGCTGAAGCTTTTCCGCGACGAAGGCACCAGCGCCGCGCAGATCCGCCGCCAGCTAGGCTTCTGACGGCGCCATGATCTCGACCTCTTTCCCCTCGCGGATGGCGGTATAGAAACAGCTGCGCCGGTTGGTGTGGCAGGCCGGCCCATGCTGGTCGACCAGCAGCAGCAGACAGTCGCGGTCGCAATCCAGCCGCAGCTCGACCAGCTTCTGCACATGGCCCGAGCTTTCGCCCTTGACCCAGAAGCCCTGGCGCGAGCGTGACCAATAAGTCACCCGCCCGCTCTCCAGCGTCTGTCGGACGGCTTCGGCATTCATCCAGGCCATCATCAGCACCTCGCCGCTGCGATGATCCTGCGCAATGGCGGGAATCAGCCCGTTCGCATCATATTTCAGGCTGGCAGGGTCGAACATCGGCTTTCCTTTCGGCTGCACCGCACCTATCTAGACCCGACGGCAGCAAGGGAAAAGACCATGTCCGACAGCGACCTGATGCAGCTCTATTCGCGGCGCATCCTGGCGCTGGCCTCGGACATCCCGCATCTGGGCAAGCTCGACCATGCCACGGGCAGCGCGCATCGCCGCTCGCCGCAATGCGGCTCCTCGGTCACGGCGCATGTGGCGATGCGGGACGGCCGCGTCGCCGAATTCGCGCAGGAGGTGCGGGCCTGCGCCCTGGGCCAGGCTTCTGCCGGGGTTCTGGGCCGCACCGCGCTCGGCCGCACCCGCGACGAGATCGCCCGCGCCCGCGACGCATTGCAGGCCATGCTGAAATCCGACGGCCCCGCCCCTGCGCCGCCCTTCGAGGAACTGGAAGCCCTGCTGCCCGCCCGCGACTTCCCGAACCGCCACGCCTCGATCCTGCTGGCCTGGGAGGCGCTGCTCGGCGCCATCGACGCCTCGGCCTGACCGGCTTCTTCGTTCCCCCCAATACCCCCGCCGGAGGCGCGCCCCGCCCGCCTTCACCGTTTTCCAAATACTCCCGCCGGAGGCGAAAAAGAAAGCCGGCCCGCAAGGGACCGGCAGTTGCGCGCATGATCGTCCGGGGGAAGGTTCCGGCCCCAGGCGAAGGGCCGTCGATTGCGCGGGGCAGCGAGGATCAGGCCGCCAGGATCGAGGGCAGCGAAAACAGGATGATCGCGGTCACCGAAATCGCGACGGTGCCGAGCAGGTCAGAGAGGGATTCGCGGGTCATGAGGTCTCTCCACAGTTCGTTTATGATTTGTTCTCACGAGTCGCGAACAAAGTAAAGAACTTTTTAAGAACATCTTGCGAACATCTATCCGGCGCTGATCAAACGGATGGCGCGGTCCTGCTCCATCAGCCACAGCAGCAGCCGCACGGCCTGGCCGCGCCCGCTCTCCATGGCCGGGTCGCGCTCCAGGAAGCTCTGCGCGTCCTTGCGCGCCAGCGCCATCAGCCCGGCCTGGTGTTCCAGGTCGGCGATGCGGAACCTCGGCAGGCCGGATTGCGCGGTGCCGATCACGTCGCCGGCACCGCGCATCGCCAGATCCTCCTCGGCGATGCGGAAGCCGTCCTCGGTCTCGCGCAGGATGGTCAGGCGCCGCCGCCCGGTCTCGGACAGCGGCTCGTGATACATCAGCAGGCAGCTCGAAGCGCCCGAGCCGCGCCCGACCCGGCCGCGCAGCTGATGCAGCTGCGCCAGGCCGAAGCTTTCGGCGCGCTCGATCACCATGATCGTCGCCTCGGGCACGTCGACGCCGACCTCGATCACCGTGGTCGCGACCAGGATGCGCGCCTGGCCGGCGGCGAAATCGGCCATCGCCGCGTCGCGTTCCTCCGGCGGCATCTGGCCGTGGACCAGCCGCACCTGCTTGCCGAACCGCGCCCGCAGCTCCTGGAAGCGCGCCTCGGCAGCGGTCAGGTCGATGGCCTCGCTCTCCTCGACCAGCGGGCAGACCCAATAGGCCCGGGCGCCGGTGTCCAGCGCCCGGGCCAGATGCTCCACCACTTCGGCCATGCGCGCGTCCGAGACCACCGTGGTGCGGATCGGCTGCCGGCCAGCGGGCTTTTCGTCCAGCACCGACAGGTCCATGTCGCCGAATTGCGCCAGCGCCAAGGATCGCGGGATCGGTGTTGCCGTCATCACCAGCATGTCGGGCGGCAGATGCCCGCCCTTGGCGCCCAGTTCCATGCGCTGGTTGACGCCGAAGCGGTGCTGTTCGTCGACGATGGCCAGCCGGAGGTCGTGGAACTCGACCGATTTCTGGATCACCGCATGGGTGCCGACCAGAATGTCGATCCGCCCCTCGGCGAGGTCGGTCAGGATATTGGCGCGGGCATCGCCCTTGTCGCGGCCGGTCAGCGCCTCCAGCCGGATGCCGGCCAGCCGCGCCAGCGGCTCCAGCGCACGGAAATGCTGGCGGGCCAGGATCTCGGTCGGGGCCATCAGCACGCCCTGCCCGCCCGCCTCGACCGCGACCAGCAGCGCGAGGAACGCGACCAGCGTCTTGCCGGCCCCGACATCGCCCTGCAGCAGCCGGTTCATCCGCCGCGGCGCGGCCATGTCACCGGCGATCTCCTCGACCGCGCGGGCCTGCGCCCCGGTCGGCGGCCAGGGCAGCCCGGCCAGCACCCTGGCGCGCAGATGCCCGTCGCCCTGCGTGGCCAGCCCCGCCTGCCGCCGCCGGTCGCGGCGCAAGAGCGCCAGGGTCATCTGATGCGCGAACAGCTCGTCATAGGCCAGCCGGGCGCGTGCCGGATCGGTTGGCGACAGGCCGGCCGGCCCTTCCGGCGCATGGGCGCGGGCCAGCGCCTCGGCCCAGGCCGGCCAGCCCTCGCGCGCCAGGACCGAGGCGTCGATCCATTCCCCCGCCTGCGGCAGCCGCCCCATCGCCGCCTGCACCGCCTTTTGCACCACACCCTGAGTCAGCCGGCCCGAGAGCGGATAGACCGGCTCGAAATCCGGCGGCGGCACCGCACCTTCGGCGCCGATATGGTCGGGATGCACCATCTGCGCCATGCCGTCGAACAGCTCGATCTTGCCGGAAACCAGCCGCCGCGCACCCAAAGGCAGCTGGCTTTCGATCCAGTCCTTGCGCGGATGGAAAAAGACCAGCTGCAGGTCGGCGCTGCCGTCCGAGCAATGCACCCGCCAGGGCCGGCCCTTGGCCGTGGGCGGGCTGTGGCGCTGCACGGTGATCGCCACGGTGACGATCTCGGGCGGGCGGGCATCGGCCAGCCGGGCGATCAGGCGGCGGCGGATGCCGGAATGCGGCAGGGTCAGGATCAGGTCGCGCAGCCGCGTCACGCCCATCTGGGCAAAGGCCTCGGCCGCCCGCGGGCCGACTCCGGGCAGGGTCTCGACACCCGCGAACAGTGGAAACAGCGCCGGCGGGCGGCCCGGCGTCACCCCTGGGCGATCGCCAGCCATTCGTCCTCGTCGATAACCTTGATGCCCAGTTCGGCGGCCTTCTTCGCCTTCGATCCGGCGCCGGGGCCGGCGATCAGCAGGTCGGTCTTGGCCGAGACCGAGCCCGCGACATGGGCGCCAAGCGCCTCGGCCCGCGCCTTGGCCTCGGCCCGCGTCATCTTTTCCAGCGTGCCGGTAAAGACCAGGGTCTTGCCGGTGATGGCGCTGTCGGCGGCGCGCTTCTCGGGCGGCAGCACGGTCAGAAAGCCGACCAGCCGGTCGATCGCCGCCCGCTCGCGCGCATTGGCGAAGGCGTCCGACAGCGACATGGCCAGCACCGGGCCGATGCCGTCGGCGGCGATCAGCCCGGCCCAGGCCGCGCTGGCCTCGGGCGGCAGATCGACCTGCGCCAGCGTCGCGGCGCGCGCCTCGGACGGCCGGGCACGGCGGCCTTCGGCCGCGGCCGCCGCGCGCTCGGCCTGGGCCGCTTCTTCGGCCAGGCGATGCGCCACAGCCGCCGGGCGCGCGGTGTCGAGCGCCGCCTCCAGCGCCTCCCAGCTGCCGTAGTGGCGGGCGAGATCCTGCGCCGCAACCTCGCCGACATGACGGATGCCAAGGGCGAAAAGCAGCCGCGCCAGCGGGATCTCGCGGCGCTTCTTGATGGCCTGGAACAGGCTGGCGGCGCTTTTCTCGCCCCAGCCCTCGCGGTTCTTCAGCTGGGTCAGCTGGCCGGGACCGTAACGGTCCTGCAGCGTGAAGATGTCGGCCGGCTCGGCGATCCAGCCGTCGCGGAACAGCTCCTCGACCAGCTTGGCGCCCAGCCCCTCGATGTCGAAGGCGGCGCGCGAGACGAAATGGCGCAGCTTCTCGACCGCCTGGGCCGGGCAGATCAGCCCGCCGGTGCAGCGCCGGACCGAGTCGCCCTCTTCCCTTATGGCGGGCGAGCCGCATTCCGGGCAGGTCTCGGGGAAAGCATAGGGAACCGACTCGGGCGGGCGCTTGGCCAGGTCCACGTCCGCGACCTTGGGGATCACGTCGCCGGCGCGATAGACCTCGACCCAGTCGCCGATGCGGATGTCCTTGCCGCCGCGGATCTCGCTGCCGTCGGCGCCGCGGCCGGCGATGTAATCCTCGTTGTGCAGCGTGGCGTTCGAGACGACGACGCCGCCCACTGTCACCGGATGCAGCCGCGCCACCGGGCTCAGCGCGCCGGTGCGGCCGACCTGGATGTCGATGGCTTCCAGCCGGGTCCAGGCGCGCTCGGCAGGGAACTTGTGCGCCAGCGCCCATCGCGGCGTGGTCGAGCGCATGCCGAGCCGCGCCTGATAGCCGAGGTCGTTCACCTTGTAGACCACGCCGTCGATGTCATAGCCAAGCGTCGCGCGCATCTGCTCGATCTCGGCCCAGGCGGCCAGCATGCCCTGGACCGAGGCACAGATCCGGGTCAACGGATTGATCTGGAATCCAAAATCCTGCATGCGCCGCACCGCCTCCATCTGCGTGCCGGCGAAGGGCGCGCTGACCTCGCCCCAGGCATAGGCGAAGAAACGCAGCGGCCGCGCCGCCGTCACCGCGGGATCGAGCTGGCGCAGCGAGCCCGCCGCCGCATTGCGCGGGTTGGCAAAGACCCGGCCGCTGTCGGACTGGTTCAGCGTCTCGAAATCCGCATGCGACATGTAGACTTCGCCGCGGATCTCCAGAACCTCGGGCCAGCCGTCGCCGGCAAGCCGCTCGGGAATGTCGGCGATGGTGCGGGCATTGGCGGTCACGTTCTCGCCCACCGCGCCGTCGCCGCGGGTGGCGGCCTGGATCAGCCGCCCGCCCTCGTAGCGCAGGGACAGCGACAACCCGTCGATCTTCGGCTCGGCGGTGATCTCCAGCACCGTGCCGGGCGCGAGGTTCAGGAACGAGCGCACCCGCTGCACGAAAGCCTCGACATCGCCCTGGCTGAAGCCGTTTTCCAGCGACAGCATCGGCAGGCGATGCGGGATCTTGGCGAAGCGGGTGTCGGGCGCGGCCCCGACCTGCGCCGTCGGGCTGGCCGGATGCGCAAGCCGGGGGAAGCGCGCCTCGATCTCTTCGAGCCGACGCTTGCCGGCATCGTATTCCGCGTCGCTGATGAAGGGCGCGTCCTGCTGGTAATAGGCCAGGTTGGCGCGCGCCACCAGTTCGCTCAGCCGCGCATGCTCCTCGGCCGCTGCCCCTGCATCCAGACCGGAGACCGGTGGCCAGGCCGATTCCGCTGCCGGAACAGCCTGCTCCTCGTCTTCTCCGGCCATCCTGCCCTCCGCCTGCCTGCCGGCCCTTGCGGGCCATGATCCGGGGAAAGGTGATAGCGGGGCCGGGGCCGGATTGTCCAGCACCCGGCCGCGCGGGCCGCGTCAGGCGCGCAGCGCCATGCGTTCGGGGTTCGGCGTCTCGACCACCGGATCGCGCAGGACATAGCCCCTGCCCCAGACGGTCTCGATATGGCTTTCGCCGTTCATCGCCGCGGCCAGCTTCTTGCGCAGCTTGCAGACGAAGACGTCGATGATCTTCAGCTCGGGCTCGTCCATGCCGCCATAGAGATGGTTGAGGAACATCTCCTTGGTCAGCGTCGTGCCCTTGCGCAGGCTGAGCAGTTCCAGGATCTGGTATTCCTTGCCGGTCAGGTTGACCGGCCGCCCGCCCACCTCGACCGAGCGCGCGTCCAGGTTCACCACCATATCGCCGGTGCGGATCACCGACTGGCTGTGCCCCTTGGAGCGACGGATGATGGCCTGGATGCGGGCGATCAGCTCGTCGCGGTTGAAGGGCTTGGTCATGTAGTCGTCGGCGCCGAAGCCGAAGCCGCGCAGCTTGCTTTCGGTATCGTCCGAACCGGTCAGGATCAGGATCGGCGTATCGATGCGCGACATGCGAATCTGCCGCAGCACCTCCATCCCGTGCATGTCCGGCAGGTCCAGATCCAGCAGGATCAGATCGTAGTCATAGAGCTTAGCCAGGTCGATGCCTTCCTCGCCCATATCGGTACGATAAACATTATAGCTCGCATGAGTCAGCATCAGCTCGATGCTGCGGGCCGTGGTCGGATCATCCTCCACGAGAAGGATTCGCATGTCTTTTCCCCTTGCTAACCAGACGACTGGTAAAATTTCTCCGCAAAAGGTTAATATCACGTTACCGGATAAATCATCAAATATGTCTCAACTTACGGTTGCCGGAATCTCTGCAACTGCGTGATTTTCAGCGCATTGCGTCCGTGACGGCGAAAGGCGCTGGCCCAGGCGTCGAACTCCTCCTCGGTCAGGCCGTAGCGGCGAATCGCCTCCTCCCGCGCCAGCAGCCCATATTGCACGGCATCCACGACCGCCGCCTTGCGGCTGGCCACCCAACGGGTCTGCGGATCGGGCAGGTCGGCCAGGGACAGAATGCTGCCATCGGGCAGGATCGTGGTGCGCGGGCCGGGGGTTTTCTTCAGAAACATCGGCAAGTCCTTGTCTTCCTTGCCCCGTTCTGCCGCAAACTTCTTAAGTCGAGATGAAGTCACGCCGGGTTTTTCCGCTGCCCGCCCTTGAGAATTGCCGGATTTTTCCTATAAATGTTGGGAACTGCGGGGCCCGGACGACATGCGCCCCCGCGAAAGGACGATCCATGACAGCGCCAGCTTCCTCTCTGCGCCCGGCCGCACCCGATTCGACCGTGAACTCGCTGGGCTTTGCCAAGCCCCCGGCGCAGACGCGCGTGGTCGTCGCCATGTCCGGCGGCGTCGACAGCTCGGTGGTGGCGGCGATGCTGGCGGCGCAGGGCTATGACGTGATCGGCGTGACGCTGCAGCTTTACGACCATGGCGCGGCGCTGGCGAAAAAGGGCGCCTGCTGCGCCGGGCAGGACATCCACGACGCCCGCCGGGTGGCCGAGCGCATCGGCTTTCCGCATTACGTGCTGGATTACGAGAACAAGTTCCGGGAATCGGTGATCGAGGAATTCGCCGATGCCTATCTGGCCGGCGCCACCCCGGTGCCCTGCATCCGCTGCAACGAGCGGGTCAAGTTTCGCGACCTCTTGCAGACCGCGCGCGAACTCGATGCCGATTGCATGGCGACGGGGCATTACATCCGCCGCTTCGACGGCCCGAAGGGCGCCGAATTGCACATGGCCGCCGATCCCGCCCGCGACCAGAGCTATTTCCTGTTCTCGACCACCCAGGAGCAGCTGGATTTCCTGCGTTTCCCGCTGGGCGGCCTGGCCAGCAAGGCCGAGACCCGGGCGCTGGCGGGGCAATACGGGCTGTCGGTGGCCGACAAGCCCGACAGCCAGGACATCTGCTTCGTGCCGGACGGCAATTACGCCAGCGTGATCGAGAAGCTGCGCCCCGGCTCGGCCGATCCGGGCGAGATCGTGGACATGGACGGCAATGTGCTGGGCACGCATCGCGGCGTGATCCATTACACCATCGGCCAGCGCCGCGGCCTGGGCATCGGCGGCCTCGGCGATCCGCTCTATGTCTTGCGGCTGGAGCCCGAGACGCGGCGCGTCGTCGTCGGCCCCAAGCAGGCGCTGGCGACGAAGATCGTGCCGGTAACCGAGGTGAACTGGCTGGGCGACGCGCCCTTCGAGGGCGAGATCGCCATCACCGCCCGCATCCGCTCGACCCGGCCGCCGCGGCCGGCAATCCTGCGCGTGACCGGCGAGCGGCGCGCCGAGGTCGAACTGCTGGCCCCGGAAGAGGGCGTCAGCCCCGGCCAGGCCTGCGTGTTCTATGCCACCGAGGGCAGCCGCGTGCTGGGCGGCGGCTGGATCTCGCACCGGCGCGGCGGCTGACAGTCGGGTTCAGGCCGCCGCGGCCAGCAGCCGGATGCGCTCGACCATGGCGCGCAACCCGTTGGACCGTTGCGCCGAAAGATGTTCCTCCAGCCCCAGCCGGCCAAGCTCGGCGCTGGCGTCGATCGCCGGCACCTCGCGCACCGGCACGCCGGAATAAAGCGCGTGCAGGATGGCGATCAGCCCGCGCACGATCAGCGCATCGCTGTCGCCCTGGAAATCGAAATGGCCGCCCTCGATCCGGGGCATGATCCAGACCTGGCTGGCGCAGCCCTCGACCTTGGTGGCGGGCACCTGCAGCGAGGGGTCCATGGGCGGCATCGCCTTGCCCAGCTCGATGACATGGCGATAGCGCTCTTCCCAGTCCTCGAGAAAATCGAAGGTCTCGGCGATCTCTTCAAAGGCGGGCGTGGCCATCGGGGCATCCTCTCGCGTCGGGCGATCTTGCATAGCGCGATGGGTCGGCGAGGTCAAAGAGGCTTTCGCCTCCGCGCGTCTTGGCCTATCACTGCCGCAAAGAAGCGGGAAAACGGGGGCAGGCTTCATGCGGTCAGGAACCTTGGGCATTCTTGCCTGTGCGGCGCTGGTGCTGGCGGGCTGCGGCCGCATGGGAGACAGCAGTTGGAACCCGATGCGCTGGTTCGGCAGCGCGCCGCAGACGCAGACGCTGGAGCCCGAGGGCGGCTATCCGACCACGGTGAATGACGGCCGCGTGCCGCTGGCCCATGTCACCGGAGCGAGGTGGGAGCCGCTCTACGAGGGGCGGATGCTGGTCGTGACCGGGCTGGCCGCCAGCAAGGGCTGGTGGGACCTGGCGCTGGTGACCGAGGTTCCCATGCCCAAGGGACGCATCCGCCCGGACGAGAACGGCGTGCTGCGCCTGCGCCTGGTCGGCAAGCCGCCGCAACCCGACACCTTCGCCGCGGCCAACCCGGCCAATCCGCTTGCCGATGCGGCTACGGTGGCGCTGGTCATCCCGAATGCCGTCCTGCCGGATCTGCGCGAGGTGGTGATCTCGGGCGCGAGCAACTCCGTAAGCCTGCGCCGCTGAGGGTCACAGGCGGAGCGGGCTGCGGAGCCGGAAACACTGGCAGCCGCGGGTTTTGCGGCGCGGTCGCGACATGGGTATTTATGAAACAGAGAAAGCCCGGGTGGCGGCCCAACTGCGCCGCAGCTTGGGACGGCGGGCTTCCGGCAGGGCCGAGCCGGTCTGATCGAAGCCTTGACGGGCCATCCGGGTCAGGCCCGATGGCGGGCCCGATTTCAGGTGCGGCAAGGGACAAGGCGGATGCCGGCCGGCCCTGCCGGTCTTGATGCCTGGCCTCCCCGGGGGACAGCGGGCGGCCCGGGCCGCATATTCCCGGGCTGGGGTGAAACGGCCGGACGCCCCTGGGTGATGCAGGATTGCTCGTTTCGCGCTGCTGCGGCGGAGGCCGGCACGCGCAGTTGCTCGGGGCAATGGCGCCGGCAGGGGGGCACCGCAGAGGAGGGCTATAGCGATTGCGGGACAGCCTCCTCCGGCCGGCGCGCTTCGGGGCCTTGCGGGCTGTTTTGAGACGCGCTGCTGCGACGGAAGGGTGGAAGAAAGCTCCGCTGGGGATTCGCGCTCTTCAGATGCCGAAGGGCGAGAGAACGATCACCGGACTTCGGATCGTTCCAGACAGGGATGCCCTTTGGGCAGCGGCCAGCCCCAAGGCGGCCCGCTCCTCGAGATCCGGGCCGGAAAGCCCGTGCGGACAGCCGCACGCGCCCCGGCCCTGCTCGCAAGGCCGGGGCAATTGCCCGACCCGGCCTTCGCGGCGCGGGCAGGCTTCTGCGCGCGCCACGCGGGCTTGGCGGTCAGGACATCTTGCGCAGATAGGTCCAGGTCGGCACCCGCGCATCGCGTGCCACCGACCAGCTTTCCGCATCGCCGAGATATTCGAAGCCGCAATTGGTAAGGACCCGGGCCGAGCCGGGATTGTCCTGGAACGCCTCGGCAAACAGGGTGCGCGAGCGGTGCGGGTTCGCCTCGACCAGGGCCGAGACCGCTTCGGTCGCGAAGCCGGTGTTCCAGAACCCCGCGCCGATCCAGAAGCCCAGTTCGGACTGTTCCTTGTCGATCCGGGTCAGCGAGACCACGCCCAGCAGCTCGGCCAGCTTGTTGGCCGAACCGTCGATGGCCCAGACATCCTCGTCCCGGTCGGCCGACATGGCGCGGCGGACATAGGCTTCGGCCGCGCCGGGCGGCAAGGGGTGCGGGATCGAACGGGTTCCCTCGGCCACGCGTCGATCGGCAGTGTAATGCGCGATGAGCCCCGCATCCGACGCCCGAAGCGGGCGCAGGACGAAACGCTCGGTCACGATCTCGATCTGCCGCGCATCCGAGGCAATCAATTCGTTCATGTCTCTATTCTCCCCCAATTACTCGCAATGATATGGGTGCGGATTCCGAAAACGCGAAGGGGACCGGCTGCGGCCGATCCCCTTTTAGCACCCGAGTGTTAAAATCGGCTTACTCGGCGGCCTCGACATTGGCAGGAAGCACGGAAATGAAGGTGCGGCCCTTGAGGCCCTTCTTGAAGGTCACCTGGCCGTCCGTCAGCGCGAACAGCGTATGGTCGCGGCCCATGCCGACGTTCTGGCCCGGCCACCAGGTGGTGCCGCGCTGACGCACGATGATGTTGCCGGCGACGGCCTGCTGGCCGCCATAGAGTTTCACGCCGAGACGACGACCGGCCGAATCGCGGCCGTTGCGGGACGAACCGCCTGCTTTCTTATGTGCCATGGCTCAGTCTCCTTCTGCCTCAGTTGGCGTCTTCGGCCGAGGCTTCGGCTTTCGACTTCTTGGCTTTCGCCGGTTGTTCGGCCGCCGCGAGCTTGGTGCGGGCGCCGACGGCAGGTTTCACATCGGTCTTGTCGCCGCCCTTTTCAAGCAGGTCGGTGATGCGGACCAGCGTCAGCTGCTGGCGATGGCCGCGGGTGCGCTGCGAGGAATGCTTCCGGCGGCGCTTGACATAGGTGATGACCTTGTCGGCCTTGATGGTGTCGATGACCTCGGCCTGCACGGCCGCACCCGCGACCAGCGGCGCGCCCACGGTGGCGCCGATCATCAGCACGTCGTTGAACTGGACCTTGTCGCCGGCTTCGGCGTTCAGCTTTTCGACGCGCAGCACGTCGCCGGCCTGAACCCGGTACTGCTTGCCGCCCGTCTTGAGAACTGCGAACATTCCGTCTTTCCTTGCTCTGCCGCGTCCTTCGGCCCCGCATCGCGGATGTTGATGGGGGCAGGCCCCGCCTTCGGACAGCGCACCCATTCCCGGGTGAGATTCAAAATATGATGCCGGCAACGGACATGCGCCCGGCCGGTCGCGGGTATATCGCGGATTCGGCCGGGCAAGTCAACAGGAATGGCGGCTCAGCGCCACAGATCGCGCGCCTCCTCCGCCGAGAGCCGCCGCCCCTCGCGCGGGCTGCCCGGCTCGCGCGACAAAAGCGGCGCCGGGCGCGGATCATCGCCCAGATAGGCCCCGCGCGCCCGGTTATGCGCATGGCTCGGCGCCTCGGCGATGGAGAGCACCGGAGCGGCGCAGGCATCCGTCCCCTCCAGTTCGGCCGCCCAGTCGTCGCGGCTGCGTGTGGCGATCCGCGCCGCCAGGATCTCGCGCAGCGCGGTCCAGTTCGCCGGATCGCTACGGTCGGGCAGATCGGCTTCGGAAAGCCCCAGACGCCGGACCAGCTCGGCCCAGAACTGCGGCTCGATGGCGCCGACGGCGAGGAAGCCGCCGCAGGCGCAGGGATAGCAGCTGTAATAGGGCGCGCCGCCGTCCAGCAGGTTCGCCTGGCGCTCGTCGCGCCAGAGCCCGTTGACGCGCAGCCCCGAGATCATTGCCATCAGATGCGCCACCCCGTCGGTGATGGCGGCATCGACCACCTGTCCCCGCCCGGTCTCGCTCGCCCGCAGGATCGCCGCCAGCATGCCGGCGACCAGATACATCGAGCCGGCGGCGAAATCGCCGACCAGGTTCAGCGGCGGCACCGGGTGATCGCGCGGGCCGATGGCGGAAAGCGCGCCGGTGATCGCCAGATAGGTCAGGTCGTGGCCGGCGGTATGCGCAAGCGGGCCGGTCTGCCCCCAGCCGGTCATCCGGCCATAGACCAGCCGCGGGTTTTCCGGGAAATCCCCGGGGCCGAGGCCCAGCCGCTCCATCACGCCGGGGCGCATGCCCTCGATCACCGCATCGGCGCGCAGGATCAGGCCGCGCGCGATCCCGCGGCCCTCGGGCGATTTCAGGTCCAGCTCCAGCCAGTCGCGGCCGCGATCCAGCACGTCCCGCTTCATCGGAAAGATCTGCGGCGAGCCGGGCCGGGCGATGCGGACCACCTGCGCGCCGTGATCGGCCAGCCACATGGCCGAAAAGGGCGTGGGGCCGATGCCGGCGATCTCGACGATGCGCAGGCTGGACAGGGTTCCGCTCATGGCCGGGCTCCGGGAGAATGGTGGGCGGTGAGGGACTCGAACCCCCGGCATTCTCGGTGTAAACGAGACGCTCTACCAACTGAGCTAACCGCCCCCGAGCCGGCTGATAGCGCGATCCCCGCGCCCTTGGCAAGCGCGGGCGTCACTTGCGCAGCCTCGCGATCAGCGACGAGGTGTCCCAGCGCCCGCCGCCCATGGCCTGCACCTCCTTGTAGAACTGGTCGACCAGCGCCGTCACCGGCAGGCTGGCGCCGGTCTCGTCCGCGGCGGCGAGGCAGATGGCCAGGTCCTTGCGCATCCAGTCCACCGCGAAGCCGAAGTCGAAGCGGTTCTCGGCCATGGTCTGGTGACGGTTCGCCATCTGCCAGCTGCCGGCGGCGCCCTGGCTGATGACCTCGACCACCTCGGGGATCGACAGCCCCGCCTTCTCGGCGAAATGCAGCGATTCCGACAGGCCCTGCACCAGCCCGGCGATGGCGATCTGGTTGCACATCTTGGTCAGCTGCCCCGCGCCCGAGGGGCCCATGAGCCTGCAGATCTTGGCATAGGCGGCGATCACCGGCTCGGCCTGGGCGTAATCGGCCGGCGTGCCGCCGCACATCACCGAAAGCTGGCCGTTCGCGGCCCCCGCCTGCCCGCCCGAGACCGGCGCGTCGACGAAGCCCAGCCCCGCCTCGGCCGCCAGCGCCGAAAGCTCGCGCGTCACCGCCGCCGAAACCGTGGTGTGATCGACGAAGACCGCGCCCTTGCCCATGCCGGCAAAGGCGCCGGCCTCGCCCAGGCAGACCTGGCGCAGGTCGTCGTCATTGCCGACGCAGGCCATGACGAATTCGGCGCCCTCGGCCGCCTCGCGGGCGGTGGCCGCCACACGGCCCTTGTGGCGCCCGGCCCAGGCCTCGGCCTTGGCGGGGCTGCGGTTCCAGACCGTCACCTCGTGCCCGGCGGCGGCCAGATGCCCCGCCATGGGAAAGCCCATCACCCCAAGTCCCAGAAATGCCACGCGTGCCATCAGATTCTCTCCCTCATCTGGTAAAGGCGCGTTGATCCGGCACGCGCCCTGCCCTATTCACCCCGATGAATTTCATCACCCGGCGCGGGGGTCAACCTCTCGCGCCCAAGCTCGGGACCGCGCCTTTTCATGGTGACACTTTTCCGCTGGCTTGTGCGCCTGACGGTCGGGCTGATCTTTCTGACCGTCGCGCTGGTGGCGCTGGCCTGGTATTTCGCCATCCGCTCGCTGCCCGATTACGACGGCAGCTATGCGGTCGAGGGCATCTCGGCCCCGGTCGAGATCGTGCGCACCACCGAGGACGTGCCGCATATCTTCGGAGAAAGCGACCGCGACGTGTTCTTCGCGCTTGGCCTTGCGCATGCGCAGGACCGGCTGTTCCAGATGACCGTCCTGCGCCGCGCCGCGCAGGGCCGGCTGGCCGAGATCTATGGCATCGGCGCGCTTTCGGCCGACGACCTGGCGCGGCGGTTGGGGCTTTACCGCAACGCCCGCGCCTCGCTTCAGGCGCAGGACCCCGAGGTGCTGGAGGCGCTGCAGGCCTATGCCGAGGGCGTCAATGCCTGGATCGAACAGGTCAACCTGGGCGCGCGCGGGCGCGGCGCGCCGGAATTCTTCCTCTATCCCGAGGATATCGCCTATTGGGAACCGGCGGATTCGCTGGCGATCCTGAAGCTGCTGGCCGCCTCGTCCAGCGTGCAGATGCGGCGCGAGGTGCTGCGGGCGCGGCTGTCTCTGGCCGTCCCCGAACGCGGGCAGGAGCTGGTCGCGATGCGCGGAGAACCGCCCCTGCCGGCCTATGCCACATTATTCCCCGGCGCGCGATTCGCCGCGCCGGAACGCGGCACCGGGCCGCGGGACTGGACCGCGACGCTGGCGGGCTACCTCGCGCCGGCGGCGGGCGCCTCGGCCAACGGCTTTGCCGCCGCGGCCGGGCGCACGGCGGCGGGCGGCGCGCTTCTGGCCAACGACCCGCAATTCGCCCTGACCGCGCCGGGCCTGTGGTATCTGGCGCGGATCGAGCTTCGCTCGGGCGGGGTGATCGGCGGCACCATCCCCGGCATTCCCGCCGTGCTGTCCGGGCGCAACACCGGCCTTGCCTGGGGCATCACCCCGGCGCAGATCGACGATCAGGACCTCTATATCGAGGAAGTGCAGCCCGGCGACCCGAACCGCTATCGCGGCGCGAGCGGCTGGACCGAATTCACCACCCGGCGCGAGACCCTGCGCATCCGCGGCGCCGAGCCGCAGACCATCACCCTGCGCGAGACCGAAAACGGTCCCGTCATTCCCGGCGCGCATCTGGACATCGCCACCATCCTGCCCGCCGGCCATGTCGCGGCGCTGGCCTGGACCGGCGGCTATGGCAACGACCGCAGCATGACGGCGCTGATCGGGCTGATGCGGGCGCAGGACCGGCAGGCGGCGGCCGGGGCGCTGCGCGAGATGATCGCCCCGGCCCTGACGGTGACGCTGGCCGACGCGCAGGGCGTGGGCGAGGTCCTGGCCGGCGCCGTGCCGCATCGCCCGCCGGGCCACCAGACGGCGGGACGCCTGCCCGCGCCGGGCTGGATCGCCGAGAACCGCTGGCAGGGGCTCAGCCCCGCCCCCGCCGAGCTGACCCGGCTGAGCCCGGAAAGCGGCATCGTGGCCGCGACCGGCGCGGCGCCGCCGGGCGCGGGCGGGCTTGGCCATGACTGGGGCGACGGCCACCGGCTGAACCGGCTGCGCCACCTGATCGACACGCGCGAGGTGCATTCCCGCGACAGCTTCATCGCCGCGCAGAACGACATCGTCAGCCCGGTCGCCCGCGCCCTGCTGCCGCTGGTCGGCGCCGAGCTGTGGTTCACCGGCGAGCCCGCCGCCCAGGGCACGCCCGAACGGCTGCGCCAGGACGCGCTGGCGCTGCTGGCCAATTGGGACGGCGCCATGAGCGAGCACCTGCCCGAGCCGATGATCTATGCCGCCTGGATGCGGGCGCTGCAGGACCGGCTGGTGCGCGACGATCTCGGGCCGCTGGCCGACGCGCTGACCCAGCTCTATCCCGATTTCATCGACCGGGTGTTCCGCGACATCGGAGGCGCCTCGGCCTGGTGCGACATCCGGCAATCCGCCCCGGTCGAGACCTGCACCCAGATCGCCCGGCAGGCGCTGGACGCGGCGCTGCTGGATCTGGTCGCGCGCTTCGGGCCCGACCTCGCCAGCTGGCGCTGGGGCGACCTGCACCGCGCCCGGCACGTCCATCCGGCGCTGGGGGACATGCGCGGCATCTCTTACATCGTGAACCTGATCCAGCCGACCTCGGGCGGCAGTTCCACCATCGCCCAGGCCGGGTTCCTCGGCCATGGCCGCAATCCCTGGCTGAACGTGACGGGCGCGGCCTATCGCGGGGTCTATGACCTGGCCGATCCCGACAGCTCGGTCTTCATCATCTCGACCGGGCAGTCCGGCCATCCGCTCTCGCGCCATTACGACGACATGGCCGAGCTGTGGCGGCGCGGCGAATATGTGGTGATGTCGCTCGACCCGGCGCTGGCGCGCGCGGCGGCTGCGGGCATCACCCATCTGCGGCCGGCCGGCGGCTAGACAGGGGGCTTGCATCCCGGCTCCGGCCGGGCTTCCCTGCCCCCGCAAACGCAGCAAAGGGAAACCCATGGCGCGCAAGATCATCATCGACACCGATCCGGGCCAGGACGACGCGGTCGCCATCCTGCTGGCGCTGGCCAGCCCCGAGCTGGAGGTGCTGGGCCTCAGCGTGGTCGCCGGCAACGTGCCGCTGCACCACACCGAGCGGAACGCCCGGATGATCTGCGAGCTGGCCGGCCGCCCGGACCTGCCGGTCCATGCCGGCTGTGACGCGCCGCTCAGCCGCAAGCTGGTCACCGCCGAGCACGTGCACGGCAAGACCGGGCTCGACGGCGTCACCCTGCCCGAGCCGGCCATGCCCCTCGCCCCGGGCCATGCCGTGGACTTCCTGATCGAGACCCTGTGCCGCGAGAAGCCGGGCAGCGTCACCCTGGTGCCGATCGGCCCGCTGACCAATATCGCCACCGCCTTCCGGCGCGCGCCCGACATTGTCCCGCGCGTGCAGGAGATCGTGCTGATGGGCGGCGCCTATTTCGAGGTCGGCAACATCACCCCCACCGCCGAGTTCAACATCTATGTCGATCCCGAGGCGGCAAAACTGGTCTTTGCCAGCGGCGCGCCGCTGACGGTGATGCCGCTGGACGTGACGCACCGCGCCCTGACCAGCCGCGCCTGGGTCGAGGGCATGCGCGCCATGGGCCGGGTCGGCCAGGCGGTCGCCAGCTGGACCGATTTCTTCGAGCGTTTCGACCGCGAGAAATACGGCAGCGAGGGCGCCCCCCTGCACGACCCCTGCACCATCGCCTGGCTCCTGCAGCCCGAGCTGTTCTCGGGCCGCTACATCAATGTCGAGATCGAGACTCAGGGCGAATACACGCTGGGCATGACCGTCGCCGATTGGTGGCGGGTCAGCGGACGGACCCCGAACGCCACCTTCATCCGCGATGTCGAGCCGCAGGGCTTCTTTTCCCTGCTGACGGAACGCATCGGCGCGCTGGACCGCCGCGTCGGCTAGGTCCGCCTTCCGGACGCCTGCCGCCCCCGGGGCCGGGATGCGGCAGAAAATCCGCGCCTCGCCATTGCCCCGGCCTGCCGGTCGGTTCCGGCCGCAGCCGTCGCGGCGAGGCTGGACATCCGCCGCCTACTGCTCCGCCGCCTCGGGCGTATCCGGCGCCTCCGGCTGCGGGCCGCCCTCCCCGGGCGCTTCCGCAGGTGCTTCGGTCGGGGCCTCGGCAGGCGCTTCGCCGGGCGTGCCGGGGTCCGGCGTCTCGCTTTCGGCCGGCTCATCCAAGGGGCCCGGCCCCACCTCGCGGTCCATGCGCTCGATCAGCAGCTCGGTGACGTCGATGGCTTGCGCGGCGACGAAGATCGCGCGCTGGTCCAGAACCACCACCGCGCCCCGCTCGCGCATCAGCGCCGCCAGCACCGGCAGCGCGGCACGGAAGAAGGCCTGGCGTTCCTCATCCGCCTCGGCCTGCAATTCGCGGGCGGCGGCGTCGCGGGCGCGGCGGACCTCGACCACCCGCTTGTCGAATTCGTCGGCGCGCTGGCGGAACTCGTCTGGCGGCAAGGTCTGGCGCAGGGCGGTCAGCTGCTGCTCCTCGGCCGAGAATTGATCGGCCAGACGGTCGTTTTCGGCCGCGATCTCGCGCCCGCGCTGCTCCAGCTCGTCCTGCACGCGCTGGCCCCATTGCGACCGCAGGTAAAGCGTATCCTGGTCCAGCGTCAGCACCGGCAGCACCGCGTCGCCGTTGGGCGGCGGCGTGTCCACGACGATGGGCGGCACCGAGCGGCCGGGAGAGTCGGCAGGGGGCGGCGATGCGCCCTGCTGCTGGGCCAGTGCGCCGGGCCCGGCTGCCAGCAGGACAGCTAGTGCCAGGAACGGCGCGATGCCCCGCCGCCGGAGCATCAGAACCGGGTCGAGATGGTCAGGTCGAAGGCCTGCTCTTCGTCATAGTCCTCTTTCTTGAGGGCCTTGGCGAAGTTGAAGCGCAGCGGCCCGATCGGCGTGGTCCAGAAGACCGAGGCGCCGATCGCGGCGCGGATCTTCATGCCGTCGTCGACCTCGACGCCGTTGGCGCCGATGCGGTTGTCCAGCCCCCAGACCGAACCGGCATCGGCGAACAGGCCGCCGGTGATGCCGTATTCCTCGGGCAGGCCCAGCGGGAACTGCAGCTCGGTGCGCAGCGCCCAGAAATAGTTGCCGCCAAGCGCGTCCTGGTTCGGCGCCTCAAGGTCGCGCGGGCCGAAGCCGTTCGGCTCGAAGCCGCGGACCTTGCTGTTGCCGGTAAAGCGGTTCATGAACCGGCTGCTCTGGTCGTCCAGCATATGCACGGCGCCCGCCTCGAACTCGGCCAGCATGGTCACGCTTTCGCGCCAGGCCCGGCTTTCGACGCCGGCGTAAAGCGTGCTGGTGACCGATTTCACGTCGCCGCCCAGGCCGGCATAATCCTGGCTGAAGCGCAGCCGATAGCTGGTCAGCGGATCGAGTCCGGCGATGCGGCTGTCATAGCTGTAGGTATAGCCGACCGCCGAGGTGAAGAAACCGCCCTGCTCGTTATAGAGGATCGGCGACGAGCCGACGATGCGGCCGCTTTCCGGATCGACATGGATCGGGTCCACGTCGAAGAGCGTGTCCTTGCTGAGCTTGTAGCGCAGTTCGAGCCGGCCGTTTTCCGAGATCGGGAACTCCATCCCGGTCAGCACGCCCACGGTGCGGGTGTTGTAATCCGAATTCAGCCGGTCGGTGGTGTTGTACCAGACCTGCGCCCGCGCCTTGAGGTTGCGGCCCAGGAAATACGGCTCGATGAAGGTCAGGCCCGAGGATTGCGTGCCCGAGCCGGTGGCGAAGGACAGGCTCACCTCCTGCCCGCGGCCCAGGAAGTTCTTTTCCGACAGCGCGGCGTTGAAGCCCACGCCGCTGGCCACGCCGTAGCTGACGCCGAAGCTCAGGCTGCCGGTCGGCTGCTCCTCGACGTTCACGTCGACGATGACCTGCTCGGGCGACGAGCCGGGACGGCTTTCGGCCTGCACGTCCGAGAAATATTCCAGCGCCCGCAGCCGCTCGGCGGAATTGCGGATCTCGCGCGGGTTGAAGGGGTCGCCTTCCACCGTGGTGAACTGGCGGCGGATCACCTCGTCAAGCGTGGTGGTGTTGCCCTCGATGTCGATGCGCTCGACAAAGACGCGCTGGCCGCGGGTCAGGGCGAAGGTCAGGTCCAGCGTCTGGTTGCGCTCGTTGCGGGTGATGCGCGGCTCGATATTGACGAAGTCCAGCCCCTTGCGCAGCGCCAGCGCCTCCATCCGGCGGATGGTGGTGTCGATCACTGTGGGGTTGTAGACGGCGCCGCGCTTGACCCGGTTCTGGGCCCCGAACTCGGCCGCATCGACGCCCGGAATCTCGCTGACGGTGGTGACATTGCCGAAGGTATAGCGCGGGCCTTCCTGGATCTGGAAGGTGATGTAGAAGGCGTCGCGTTCGCGCGCCAGTTCGGGCGCCACGGCCTGGACGCGGAAATCGGCATAGCCGCGCGAGCGGTAGAAATCGGTCAGCAGCTTCTCGTCCAGCGCGATGCGGTCGGGGGCGAAGGTGTCGCGGCGGATGAAGGTGCGCAGGATGCCGGCCTGCTTGGTCTGCAGCACGTTGCGCAACCGGCGGTCGGAAAAGGCCCGGTTGCCGACGAAGCCGATGCGCTCGATCTCGGTCACGTCGCCTTCGCGGATCTCGAAGACCAGATCGACCTGGTTGCTGCCGCGGCGGATGATGCGCGGATCGACCCGGGCGGCCAGGCGCCCCTGCGAGGCATAGACCTGGCTGATCGCGGCGGCGTCGGCCTCGGCCTGGGCGGGCGAATAGACCCGGCGCGACTGCGACTTGACGATTTCCGCCAGGTTCTCGTCCTTGAGCCGCTTGTTGCCCTCGAAGGCGATGGTGTTGATGGTGGGATATTCCGCCACCCGCACCACCAGCGTGCCGCCCGAGGGCACCAGTTCGACCGTCTCGAACAGGCCGGAATTCTGCAGCCGCTGCAGCGCGTCGTTCAGCGCCCCCGCCGAAACGTCCTGGCCGCGCGGCAGGTCCAGATGGGACAGGATGGTCGCGGGTTCGATCCGCTGGTTGCCCTCGATCCGCACGTTGCTGAAGACATAGGCCGAGGCGGGCACGGCCGTCATTGCGACAGGCGCGGCCACTGCCAGCGCCGAGATCAGCGCCAGTGCGCCCTTGCCGAGTTTCCTGTCCGTCATCGCCGCCCCTCGCGAGTAATGCGTTGCCCGGCGGGTTGGCCCCACCGGATTTGCCCCGATGGATACAGCGAAGCGGGCGGGACTGTCAAAAGGTCAGGGCCGGTCAGGGGCAGAAAAGATCGTTGGTGAGGCCCAGAACCATCAGCGACAGCACCGCCGCCAGCCCCAGCGCCGACAGGATGTCCATCACCCGGTCCGACGGGCGCCGGCCCGCCACCGCCTCGTAGAGATAGAACATCAGGTGCCCGCCATCCAGCACCGGCACCGGCAGCAGGTTCAGGAAACCGATGGCAGCCGACAGCACCGCGATCCACCAGATGAAATTGCCGCCGCCCGCCGAGGCCGCCTGCCCCGTGGTCTCGGCGATCGAGATGGCGCCGCCGAGGTTGCAGCTGCCGATCTGCCCGCTGATCATCGCCCAGAGCCCCGAGACCGACGAGGCGATGATGTCCCAGGTGCGCGCGGCGCCGATCCCCAGCGCCTCGGCCAGGCCGGCCGGACGGGTCGCCGGCTCGAAATAGGTGCCGCCGCCGGTCACGCCGATCAGCCAGCGCCGGGTATAGCCGTCATCCGTGGGCAGGTCCTGCTCGCGCGCGGCCAGGGTATAATCGGCCACGCCCTCGCCCTCGCGCCAGACCTTCAGCAGCACCGGCCGGCCCTCGGCCTCGGCCACATGCGCCCGCAGCTCGTCGAAGCGCGAGACCGGCGCGCCGTCGATGGCCAGGATCACGTCGCCCGGCTTCAGCCCCGCCGAGGCCGCCGGGCTGCGCGGCGCGATGCCGGTGACCAGCGGCGGCATGGGATCGGGGCCGGGCACGGTGATTTCGGCGCCGTCGCGCAGTACGGTCCAGTCATGGACGGGCCGCGAGGGCAGCTCGGCCGCCGCCGCGCCCAGATCGCGCCAGCTCGCGACCGGCCGGCCGTCCAGCGCCAGGATGCGGTCGCCGGGCTGCAGCTGCATCTCGACCCCCGGAGGGGTCGGGTGCAGGCGGCCGACCTCGACCTCGTCGACCGGCAGGCCCTGCCAGATCGCCATGCCGGCAAAGACCAGGATCGACAGGGCGAAGTTGAACGCCGGCCCCGCCGCCACGGTGGCGAAGCGCGCCCAGAGCGGCGCGCCGGTCAGGCTCTGGCGCGCGCGGGCCGGTTCGACCGGCACCGAGCCGGCGCTGGCCGCATCGGCATCGCCCAGAAAGCGCACATAGCCGCCCAGCGGGATCGCCGCCACCTGCCAGACCGTGCCGTGCCGGTCGCGCCGCGCGGCGAGCCGGGGCCCGAAGCCCAGCGAAAACACCTCGGCCTTGATGCCGCAGAGCCGGCCGATGATGTAATGGCCGTATTCGTGCACGGTGACGATGACCGACAGCGCCACGATGAAGGCCGCCGCCGTCCACAGGAAACCGCCCATCATGTCCAGAGCCAGGCTCATGCCGCCCCCTGCCATTGCGCCGCCGCCCGCCGGGCGAAGCCGTCCCAGTGCAGCACCTCGCCGAGATCGCGCGGGCTTCGGGCGAAGCCGGGCTCGCGCGCGGCCTGTTCCAGCGCGTGCTCGACCGCCGGGGCCATGTCGGTAAAGCGGATGCGGCCGGCGATGAAGTCGTCCAGCGCCTGCTCCTTGGCGGCGTTCAGCACCGCACCGGCAGCGCCGCCGGCGGTGATCGCCTCGCGCGCCAGGCGCAGCGCCGGCCAGCGCGCCTCGTCCGGCTCGGCAAAGGTCAGGCTGCCGAGCGCCGCCAGATCCAGCGCCGGCACCGGCAGGGCGGCGCGCGCCGGCCAGTTCAGCGCATAGCCGATGGCGTGGCGCATGTCCGGCGCCCCCAGATGCGCGATGCTGCCGCCGTCGCGATGCGTGACCATGGCGTGGATGATCGATTGCGGATGCACCAGCACCCGCAGCCGGTTGATGCCGAGGCCGAAGAATTCATGCGCCTCAATGACCTCCAGCGCCTTGTTGAACATGCTGGCGCTGTCGATGGTGATGCGTTGGCCCATGTCCCAGTTCGGATGCCGGCTGGCCTCGGCCACCGTGGCCTGCGCCAGCCGCTCCAGCGGCCAGTCGCGGAAGGCGCCGCCCGAAGCGGTGATGGTCACATGCTCGACGGAATCGAGATCTTCGCCCTGAAGCGCCTGAAAGATCGCGGAATGTTCGGAATCGACCGGCAGGATCCGCGCGCCGGTCTCGCGGGCGCGGGCCATGACCAGCGGCCCGGCGGCGACCAGGGTTTCCTTGTTGGCGAGCGCCAGCGTGCCGCCGCGCTTGAGCACCTCCAGCCCCGGCGGCAGGCCCGCAGCGCCGACGATGGCGGACAGCGTCCAGTCGGCCGGACGGGCGGCCGCCTCGGCGACGGCGTCGGCCCCGGCCGCGGCCTCGATGCCGCTGCCGGCCAGCGCCGCGCGCAGCGCGGGCAGGCATTCCGGCCAGGCGGTGACGGCTATCCCGGCCCGCAGCGCCCGGGCCATCTGGGCCAGGCGTGCGACATTGCCGCCGCCGGTCAGGGCGATGGTGCGGAATCGCTCCGGCCCGCCGGCCCGCATCAACAGATCGAACGCGCTTTCGCCGACCGACCCGGTCGCGCCCAGCACCGATATGCTGCGCATCGTCTCAGCCTCCGATCACTGGCAAGAGATTGGCGACCAGCAGAACCAGCGCCACCAGCAGCGCCCCCGCCATGGCGTCGAACCGGTCCATGGCGCCGCCATGGCCGGGGATCAGCTCGGAACTGTCCTTGACCCCGACCCGGCGCTTGAGCCAGCTTTCCGCGATGTCGCCGAACTGCCCGGCCACCGCGATCAGCGGACCGAGGATCAGCACCGGCCAGGGCGCCTGCCCGGCCAGCACCAGCGCCAGCGCCAGAGCCAGCGCGCCGGCCCAGCCGGCCACGGTGCCGCTCCAGGTCTTCTTGGGGCTGATCGCCGGCCAGAAGCGCGGCCCGCCCAGCTTGCGGCCGGCGAAATAGCCCAGCAGGTCGGACAGCACCACGGTGCCGACGATCCAGGCCAGGGTGGGCAGGCCCATCACCTCGCGGATCACCACCAGCGCATAGCCCGAGCCCAGGATCGCCAGGGTGAACAGCAGATAGGCCGGCCGCTCGTGCTCATGCGTGCCGTGCCAGCCGGCCAGCATCGGCACCAGCGCCAGCGCCAGGGGCCAGTCGCCGGGCAGCACCAGCATCGCCAGCATCACCAGCCCCGACAAGATGCCGATCAGCACCGGATGGCGCGGGCTGTGGAACTCGGGGTGGCGCCAGCCGGTCAGCCGCGCCAGCTCCCACATCATCACGCCGATGACGGCCGAGACGCCCAGCCGGATCCACAGCCCCGAGGACAGCAGCAGCAAGAGCCCCAGCACCGCCAGCACCGCGCCCGACAGGACGCGCGGCCAGAGGTCGGCCCATTTGTCGCGCCCGCGCTGCAGGGCGCCGCGCAACCGGCCCGGCTGTGGCCCCTTGCCGCTCATGCGCCGCCGAAGCGCCGCTCGCGCAGCCCGTAGCGGTCCAGGATCTCGGCCAGGTGGTCGGGCGTGAAATCCGGCCAGAGCGTCGGCGTGAACTCATATTCCGAATAGGCGGCCTGGAAGGGCAGGAAATTCGAGGTCCGGGTCTCGCCCGAGGTGCGGATCACCAGATCGGGATCGGGATGGCCGGCGGTGTCCAGGCAATCGGCCAGATCGGCCTCGGTCGGCTCGGCGATCTCGCCGCGGGCGATGCGGGCCGCCAGCCGCGCCGCCGCCCGGGTCAGCTCGTCCCGGCCGCCGTAGTTGATCGCCACGGTCAGGTTCAGCCGGGTGTTGCCGGCGGTGCGCGCCTCGATCCCGTTCATCAGCCGCTGCAGCTTGGGCTCCAGCCGCTCGCGCCCGCCGATGAAGCGCATGCGCACGCCCTCGGCGGAAAGCCCGTCGGCCTCGCGCTCGATATAGCGGGCGAAGATGGCCATCAGGCCCAGCACCTCCTCGGTCGAGCGTTTCCAGTTCTCGGTCGAGAAGGCATAGACCGTCAGCCAGTTCACCCCGAGATCGGGGCAGGCGCGGACGATCTGCTTGACGCGCTCGGCGCCGCGCCGATGGCCGACGAGGCGCGGCCAGCCCCGGTTCTTGGCCCAGCGGCCGTTGCCATCCATGATGATGGCGACGTGACGGGGCCGCTGTCCCTGTCCCTCGGACTTCGCCAGGCTGGCTGCGATCTCGGCCATGCGATCAGACCTGCATGATTTCGGCTTGCTTCGCCTCGAGCGCCTGGTCGACCGAGGCGATCATCTTGTCGGTCAGCTCCTGCACCGCGGTTTCCCAGAACTTCTGGTCGTCTTCGGACATGCCCGAGGACTTGGCCTTCTTGATCTGATCCATGCCGTCGCGGCGCACGTTGCGGATGGCGACGCGGGCATGTTCGGCATATTGCGCGGCGACGCGGGTCAGCTCGCGCCGGCGCTCCTCGTTCAGTTCGGGGATCGGCAGCATGATGATGGTGCCGTTGAGCTGCGGGTTGATGCCCAGGCCCGATTCGCGGATCGCCTTCTCGGCCTTGCCGACCAGCGCCTTGTCCCAGATGTTGATCGTGACCATGCGCGGCTCGGGCACGTTCACCGTGCCGATCTGGTTGATCGGCGTGGGCGAGCCATAGGCATCGACCATGATCGGCTCGACCATGCTGGCCGAGGCGCGGCCGGTGCGCAGCGACGCGAATTCATGGCGCAGGGATTCCATCGCGCCCTTCATGCGGCGTTCCAGGTCGTCGGTATCGATCTCGATCTCGTCGGACATGCTCGGTCATGGCCTCTGTGCTGTGGTTTTCAGGGCTTTTAGCCGAGCCACGCCCGCATGGCAAAGCCTATACGGGGATTTTACCCGTGCACGCGCGTATATGTGCCGCTGCCGGCCAGAATCCCCCGGAAACCGCCCGGCTCGTCCAGCGAGAAGACGATGATCGGCAGGTCGTTGTCGCGCGCCAGCGCGATGGCCGAAGCGTCCATGACCCCCAGATGCTTCTGCAGCACCTCGTCATAGGTCACGTCCTCGTAGCGCTTGGCATCCGCGAACTTGTTCGGGTCCTTGTCATAGACGCCGTCGACCTTGGTGCCCTTGAAGATCGCCTCGCAATTCATCTCGTTGGCGCGCAGGGTGGCGGCGGTGTCGGTGGTGAAATAGGGGTTTCCGGTGCCTGCGGCGAAGATGCAGACGCGCTTCTTTTCCAGGTGGCGGACGGCGCGGCGGCGGATATAGGGCTCGCAGACCTCGTCCATGCGGATGGCCGAGATCACCCGGGTGTGGATCTTCAGCGCCTCCAGCGCCGCCTGCATGGCCAGCGCGTTCATCACCGTGGCGAGCATGCCCATGTAGTCGGCGGTCGCCCGCTCCATGCCCTGGGCGCTGCCCTGCAGCCCGCGGAAGATGTTGCCGCCGCCGATGACCATGCAGATCTCGATGCCCATGTCATGGACGGATTTGACCTCCTGCGCGATGCGGGCGACGGTCGGCGGATGCAGGCCGTAGCCCTGGTTGCCCATCAGCGCCTCGCCCGAAATCTTCAGCATGACGCGCGAATAGCTTCCGGGGGTCTTGGACGCGCTTTCCGACATGGGTTCACCTTTTTCGCGGGAGTTTCATCGGCGCGCAAAATGTCGCAAACAGGCCCCATGTTCAACCGCCGCCGACGGATGCCGAAATGACCCTGCGTCACCAGATCCTGGCCGAGCTCGATCCCGCGCGTCATGTGCTGATCGCCGGGCCGACCGCCAGCGGCAAATCCGCGCTGGCGCTGCAGATCGCCGAGACGCAGGGCGGCACCGTGGTCAATGCCGATGCGCTGCAGGTCTGGTCCTGCTGGCGGGTGCTGACCGCGCGTCCGCCGGCCGAGGACGAGGCCCGCGCGCCGCATGCGCTCTACGGCCATGTCGCGCCGGGGCGGCTTTATTCCGTGGGCGAATGGCTGGCCGAGGTCGCGGCGCTGCGCGGCCGGCTGATCGTGGTCGGCGGCACCGGCCTATACCTGAACGCGCTGACCCGCGGGCTGGCCGTCATCCCGCCCACCCCGCCCGAGATCCGCGCCCGCGCCGACGCGCTTCTGCGCGAACCCGACGGGCTGGCGCAGATGATCGCCGGACTCGATTCGCCGACCCGCGCGCGCATCGACCTGCAGAACCCGGTGCGCGTGCAGCGCGCCTGGGAGGTGCTCAGGACCACCGGCCGCGGCATCGCCGCATGGCAGGCGGAAACGCCGCCGCCACTGATCGCGCCTGACGCCGCGCATCGGCTGGTGCTGCAATCCGACCGCGACTGGCTGGCCGGGCGCATCGCCCGGCGCTTTCGCCTGATGCTCGACCAGGGCGCGCTGGAGGAGGTGCGGGCGATGCTGCCGCATTGGACCCCCGACGCGCTCTGGGCCAAGGCCATCGGCGCGCCCGAGCTGGTGGCGCATCTGCAAGGCGCGCTCGACCTCGACGAGGCGGCAGAGCGGGCGATCACCGACACCCGGCAATATGCCAAGGCGCAGCGCAGCTTCTTTCGCGGCCGGATGCGCGACTGGCGCTGGATCGAGACCGGCCGCTGAGCCGTCACGAAAAAGAGACATATTAAACTTTTGGCAACCATAAGCTGTGTAAACGCTTCGGGAACCCGCGCCCGGAGTCTAGGTTGTGTTTATGGATTTGCTGAAAGCCGCGCCCTTATGAACAAAGCCTTTCGCGCCTTCAACAGCACCGATTCCGATCCCGCGGCGGCCCGGCTACTGGCGGCCGGCATCACCGCGCCGGGGATCATGGAACCGGCCGAGCACGACCCCCGGTTGCAGCGCGAATCGCAGCCGGCGGCGGCGCAGGCGCAAAGGCCCTCGGTCCTGGCCCCGACCGTCGCCGGCACGACCGAGGCCGCGCCGGACCGGCCTGCTCCGCGCGCCCTGCCCCGCGGCCGGCCCGGCGACGGCTTGCGGCTGATTCCGCTTTCCGGCTTCCATTGGGGCGGCGCCACGCGCAGCCGAACCGCCCCGCCCGCCCCGCGCGTGCGCGGCGATCATGTGCTGATCCGGCCCGGCTCGGGCATGGTCACGGTGCAGTTTCCGCGCCACAACCGCCCCGTCACCGCCGGGCGCCTGGCCTTCATTCCCGCCGGCACCGCCTTTTCGCTGAAGCCGCCGCCGGATATCGCGGGCCAGGCGCTGCTGATCCCGCCCGACTGGTTCCGCGACCAGCCGCTGCCCCGGGGCTTTCGCTGCGGCCTGCCCGCGCCCGAGGATGCCGGGATTCTGGACCCCGCCATCCTCGCCCTGGCCGAGGGAGCGGCGCGCCATCCCGGGGGCGACGAGGCGACGCGCCACCAGCTGGGCCTGATCGCGGTGGCGCTGTCCCGGCTTGAGGACCGGCCGGGCCGGCCCGAACCGCGCGGCGACAGCATCGCCGAGGCGCGGCCGCTGACCGAACGCTTCCTGCAACTCGCCCGGCAAGAGCTCGACCGCAGCCAGACCATCGCGGAAATGGCCGGGCGGCTGGGCTGCACGCAGGCGCATCTGGACCGCGCCTGCCGCCAGAGCCGGGGGCGCGGCGCGCTGGACCTGCTCTACGACCTGCGGCTGCAAGCCGCGACCGAGGCGCTGCGCGCCAGCGCCAAGCCGATCCCCGAGATCGCCGAGGAGCTGGGCTATGCCGGGCTTGGCCATTTCATGCGCGCCTTCCAGGCCGCGACCGGCCGCACGCCCGAAGCCTATCGCGCGCTGATGCGGGACGCCCGCGGCGTCCCGCCCGGCGATCCCGGCTGATGGGGCCGAAAGGTTCGGAACCGCCTCTCCGCCATCCCGGAGCCGCCGCGCCATCACGGTCGCCCGCCGGCGTGCGGCACGGAATGCGGCACGGGGCCCATGGGCCAAAGAGCTTGTCGCGCCCGAAGCCGCGCCGCAAGCCGCACAACCTGCCGAAACCGGAGCGGTGGAGTCAGGCGAACCGGCTTGTCCAGCCCCGCCTTTCCCCGCCTTGATGAACCCTGCCAGTGCCACGATTGTCGGCTGCCTGGCTTGCCGGCGCGGAACGGACAAGCCCGCCCCCGGCTGCGGGGGATGGCCTGCCGCTTCGATCCGTTGCGGGGCCGCTTCGGTACGCGCCGGACACTCAGACCGGATCCCCCGGCCTGTTGCCTTGGACGACGCCATATCCGGCGCCGCCGTGCTCGAACCCTGCGCCTCCACGAATCTCGCGGCGCAGCACAGCCGCCTCAGTCCGGATCAGCCGGCCCGCCCTCCGGGGCAGCCTCGTCCCCCCGGCCCCGGAACCCTTGCGCCACCACGAATTTCTCCGAGGAATCCGAGCGGCTGGCCGGCGGTTTCACATTCGCCACCTTGCGGAAATTGCGCTTGAGCATGGCCTGCATCTCGGTCTCGGCCCCGCCCGCCAGCACCTTGGCGACGAAGGTGCCGCCCGGCTCCAGCACGTCGAAGGCCAGCTGCGCCGCCGCCTCGACCAGCGCCACGATGCGCAGGTGGTCGGTGCCCTTGTGCCCGGACGAGGCCGCGGCCATGTCCGACATCACCACATCGGCGCGCCCGCCCAGCCAGGCCTTGACCTGCTCGTCCGCGCCGTCCGACAGGAAGTCCAGCTGATGGATCTCGGCCCCGGCGATGGGATCCACCTCCTGCAGGTCCACGCCCAGCACCCGACCGACCTTCTTGCCGGGCTTCTCGCCAAGCGCGTTGACGCGCGCCACCGCCACCTGGCACCAGCCGCCGGGCGCGCAGCCCAGATCGACCACCCGCGCGCCCGGCACCAGGAAGCGATACTTGTCGTCCAGTTCCAGGATCTTGTAGGCGGCGCGGCCGCGATAGCCCTCGCGCTTCGCCCTCGCGACATAGGGATCGTTCAGCTGCCGCTCCAGCCAGAGCGTGCTCGACAGCTTGCGCCCCTTGGCCGATTTCACCCGCACCCGCAGGTCGCGCTGGCCGCGGCCCGAGCTCTTGCGTCCTTCGCCCGGCTTCTTGCCTTCGCTCATCTCATGCCACCCCGTTCATGCCATCCGGGGCCAGCACCCCGTCCTTGACCATCTGCGCATAAAGCAGCCCCTCGCGCAGGCCGCGATCCGCGACCGACAGCCGCGTCGTCGGCCAGACCCGCATCAGCGTCTGCAGGATCGCCGCGCCCGACATGATCAGCGCGTGGCGCTCGCGCCCGATGCGGGGATCGGCGCGCCGCCCCTCGGGTCCAAGCGCCAGGTAGTCGCGGATCACCCGGTCGATCTGCGCCGAGGTCATGGTCAGCCCGTCCACCTTGGTCCGGTCATAGCGGCGCAGGCCCAGATGGCTGGCCGCCACCGTCGTCACCGTGCCCGAGGTGCCGATGATCTGGAAGCCTTCCTCCATGGTCTGGGCCAGGGAATAGGGCGTGAAATCCGCCAGCATCTCCTCGAAATGCCAGGACATCAGCGCGAAGCGGCCCTGATCGTCCTCGACATCCTCGAACTGGTCGCGCAACGTGGCGACGCCCAGCGGCACGCTGATCCAATCCACCACCCGCGCCCCGCCCGGCAGGGGATCGCGAAAGCCGTCGCCCAGCCGCATGATGGCGCGCGAGCGTTCCTTGGGCTCGACATCCTCCAGGTCGATCCAGACCAGCTCGGTCGAGCCGCCGCCGATATCGACGACCAGCAATTGCTCGGTACGCTGGCTGACCAGCGGCGCGCAGGAGATCACCGCCAGCCGCGCCTCCTCCTCGGCGTCGATGATCTCGACCGGCAGCCCGGTCTCGCGCCGGATCATGCGCAGGAAGTCGCGGCTGTTGCGCGCCCGCCGGCAAGCCTCGGTCGCGACCAGGCGCATGCGCGTGACCTTGTGCGCCTCGAGCTTGCGCCGGCACACCTGCAGGGCATGCACCGTCCGCGCCATCGAGGGACGCGACAGCCTGCCTGATGCCTCGAGGCCGTGGCCCAGCTGGACCGGCTTCGAGAAACTGTCGACCACCTGGAACTGGCTGCCCGCGGGGCGGGCAATCAGCATCCGGCAGCTGTTCGTGCCAAGATCCAAGGCCGCATAGAGCGGCCCGTCCTCGGCCGGGCGGGTGGCGAAAGGCTCGACCGTTTTTCTCGGGAACGCGTCCGCACCCGCAGGACGCCTGGGCGCCATGGTCACGCCCTCCGATAACAAGTTGGTCCGAAAGTAACCTGCGCCCGCCACGCCTTCAAGGGGGGCGTTCAGGGGCCTGCCCCTCGACAGGGGCGCGGGGGCGGGCTATGCCCTGCTCCATGATCGTGATCGCCGCATTCATCCTTGGCGCAGCGATCGGCTGGATGCGCGCCGCGAAAGCCGGCGGCAGCCGCGCCGACAAGCTGCAATATGCCGCCGCCCATGCCCTGGCGCTGACCGTGCTGGGGATATTCCTCACCATATTCCTCAGCCGGATGGGCTGATGTTCCGGCCCTTCCTCGACAGTCTGCGCCGCCATGGGGTGCCGGCCAGCCTGCGGGAATACCTGGACCTGCTGGCCGGGCTGCAGGCCGGGCTGTCGGACTGGACGCCCGAAGGCTTCTATCACCTCGCCCGCGCCACCCTGGTCAAGAACGAGGCGCATATCGACCGGTTCGACCGCGCCTTCGCCGAAGCCTTCTCGGGCCTTGACGAGATCCCCGTCGAGGCGCTGGTGAACGAGGTCTCGATCCCGCGCGAATGGCTGGAAAAGCTGGCCGAGAAGCTCTTGACGCCCGAGGAGCGCGCCGCGGTCGAGGGCGCCGGCAGTTTCGAGGAGCTGATGAAGCGCCTGCGCGAACGGCTGGCCGAGCAACAGGGCCGCCACCAGGGCGGCAACAAGTGGATCGGCACCGCCGGCACCTCGCCCTTCGGCGCCTATGGCTACAACCCCGAGGGCGTGCGGATCGGCCAGCATGAGAGCCGCCACCGCCGCGCGGTCAAGGTCTGGGACAAGCGCGAATTCCGCGATTTCGACGATTCGGTCGAGCTTGGCACCCGCAACATCAAGGTGGCGCTGAAGCGGCTGCGGCAATGGGCCCGCCACGGTGCGCTGGAGGAGCTGGACCTGCCCGGCACCATCCGCGCCAGCGCCGAGCACGGCTATATCGACGTGCAGACCCGGCCCGAGCGACACAATGCCGTGAAGGTGCTGCTGTTCCTGGATGCCGGCGGCAGCATGGACGACCATTCCCGGCTGGTGGACGAGCTGTTCTCGGCCGCCCGCGCCGAGTTCAAGCACCTGGAGCATTTCTACTTCCACAATTGCGTCTACGAGGCGCTGTGGAAGGACAACCGCCGCCGCTGGACCGAGATGACGCCGACCTGGGAGGTCATCAACCGCTTCGGCCGCGACTACAAGGCGATCTTCGTCGGCGACGCCTCGATGTCGCCCTATGAGATCGCCATCCCCGGCGGCGCCAACGAGCATTGGAACCCCGAATCGGGCGAGACCTGGCTGCGCCGCCTGCGCGAGACCTGGCCCGACCATGTCTGGCTGAACCCGGTGCCGCGCGCGCATTGGGGCCATACCCGCTCCATCGCCATGATCCGCGAGATCTTCGAGGACCGCATGCAGCCCCTGACGCTGGAGGGGCTGACCCAGGCCATGCGCCTCCTTGGCTGATCCCGCCACACCCCCCATATTGGCGGCATGCTGAAGCTTACGCCGATCCTGCTGATCCTGCTTTATGCCGCCGCGATGTGGTTCTTTTCCGCATGGCGGCTGAAGGCCGAGCTGAACGCCAAGTCCACGCCGCTGCGCCATCCCCGGCTGCTGCCGATGCTGGAGCGGCTGGGCCGGGCCATGGACCTGCCCGAAGTGCGGGCCCATGTCTACGAGGTCGGCCATGTGAACGGGCTGGCCGCACCCGACGGCCGCATCTTCCTGACTCGCGGCTTCCTCGACCGGCTGGACCGCGGCGAGGTGACCGAGGCCGAGCTGGTTTCCGTCATCGCGCATGAGCTGGGCCATGTCGCCCACGGCCATACCAGGCGCCGCATGGTGGATTTCGCCGGCCAGAACGTGGTGCGCATGGTGCTGGCGGGCGTGCTGGGCCGCTTCCTGCCCGGCATCGGCGTCTGGATCGCCAATATCGCCGCCAGCGCCATCGCCGCCCGGCTGTCGCGCCAGGACGAGTTCGAGGCCGACGCCTTCGCCAGCGCGCTGATGGTCAAGGCCGGGCTGGGCACCGCGCCGCAGAAAAGCCTGTTTCGCAAGCTGGACCGGCTGGCGGGCGGGGGCCGGGCGGGCGCACCGGCTTGGCTGCTCTCGCACCCCCCGGCCGAGGCGCGCATCGCCGCCATCGAGAAGCTCGAGGCTCGCTGGGGCGCGGCCTGACTTGCGGGCCCGCGCGGATGGGCTATTCTGCCTGCGCAAGCAAGCGTTTATTTCATGACCCGCCCCTTTCGCCGCCGCGTGCTCTACATCCCGGGCTACGACCCGATCCCGCCCCGCCGCTATCGCGAGCTTTACAAGCGCGAGGGGGCGGAACAGGCACGCATCTCGGGTTACGGGCTGACCTTCGGCCCGCGCCGCGACCGCAAGGGCTTCGGCTGGGGCGTCCTGGGCGATTTCGCCGGCCGGCAGGCCGAGGCCGAGTTCGAGGTGCTGGTCTGGGCCGACATCGTGCAGGGCTCGATGGGCCAGGGCATCCTCGCGACCTATGGCCAGCTGTTCCGCACCGCCTGGGCCTATATCGGCTCGGGGGCGCTGTTCCGGCTGATGCGGCTGCGCCGCGGCCCGGTGATCGCGGCGCTCTACCCGGTGGTTGTGCTGCTGGCGCAGCTGCTGGTCTCGGCGCTGGCCGGGGCACTGATCGGCTGGGCGCTGGGGCGGCTGACCGGGCTCGGCTGGTGGCTGGGCGGGCCTGTCATGCTGGGGCTGACCTGGGCCGGGCTGCATCTGTGGCGGCGCATCGACGGCAAGATCTTCGCCTGGTATCTGATGCATGACTATGCCTTCACCGCCCAGGGCCAAGGCGCCTATCCCCCGGCGCTCGAGGCGCGGCTGGCGCAATTCGCCGACCGCATCGCCGAGGTGCTGGCGGGCGACTGGGACGAGGTGCTGGTGGTCGGCCACAGCTCGGGCGCCTATCTGGGCGTCTCGGTGCTGGCCGACCTGATCCGCTCGGGCCGGGTGCCGGCGTCAGGGCCCCGTCTCTCCTATCTGTCGTTGGGCCATGTCGTGCCGATGGCGTCGTTCCTGCCGCGCGCGAACCGGCTGCGCGCCGACCTGCGCTTTCTCTCGGCGCGCGAGGAACTGGACTGGGTGGACGTCACCGCGCCGGGCGATGCCTGCTCGTTCGGCCTTTGCGATCCGGTCGCGGTCTCGGGCGTCGAGCCGCCGGATCGCCGCCATCCGCTGGTGCTTTCCGCCGCCTTCACCCGCACGCTCTCTCCCGAAAAGCGGCGCGCGCTGCGCGGGCGTTGGTTCCGGCTGCATTTCCAGTATCTCTGCGCCTTCGACCGGCCGGGCGATTACGACTATTTCGCCATCACCGCCGGGCCCTCGACGCTTGGCCGGCGCTTCGCCGGGCGCGGCCATTCGCCGGGCCGGATCGCGCGGGCCGTGAACCGCTGGACGGCGACATGATCCCGCCCAAGCCCCCGGCGCGGCAGGGCCGCGGTTCGGTCTGGCGCTTCATCCGCGACTTCCGGCGCGACATCCTGTCGGCGCAATCCGACCGGCTCTATCGCGCCTGGATGGCCGAGTTCCGCGGCCCCTTCATCCACAGCTTCACCTGCAACGATCCGGCGCTGGTCGAGCTGATCCTGAAGAAGCGGCCGATGGACTTCCCGAAATCGCCGCGCATGGCGGCGGGGCTGCAGCCGCTGCTCGGCAATTCCAGCTTCATCTCGAACGGCGAGACCTGGCTGCGCCAGCGCCGCATCATCGACCCCGCCTTCGAGGGCGGAAGGCTGCGCAAGGCCTTCCCGGCGATGTGGGATGCGGCCCAGGCCGGCGTGGCCCGGCTGGCGCCGCTGGCCGACGGGACCGAGATCGACATCGAACCCCAGACCAGCCATGTCGCCGCCGACGTGATCTTCCGCACCCTGTTCTCGATCCCGATCGAGGATGCGACCGCCGCCCAGGTCTTCCAGGCCTTCCGCGAGCATCAGGAGGCGCAGCCGATGGTCAACCTGGGCGGGCTGATGGCCCTGCCCCGCTGGGCGCGGCTGCACACCCGCCGGGTGCGCGAGACGGCGCGCCGCATCCGCGGCCTGATCCGCCAGCTGGTCGCGGCCCGCGCCGCCGAGATCGCCGCCGGCACCGCGCCGCCAGACCTCGCCACCAAGATCATGACCACCCCCGACCCGCAGACCGGCCGGACCTTCAGCGAGGCCGAGATGATCGACGAGGTCGCGACCTTCTTCCTCGCCGGCCACGAGACCGGCGCCTCGGCCCTGGCCTGGGCGCTTTACCTGCTGGCGGAAAGCCCGGACTGGCAGGACCGGCTGGCCAAGGAGGCGCGGCAGAACCTCGCCGCCGATTTGGGCACGGTCCGCAACCTGCCGCTGGCCCGCGCCGTCTTCCGCGAGGCGCTGCGGCTCTACCCGCCCGTCGCCATGACCGTGCGGCAATGCGCCCGGGCCGAGAGCCTGCGCGGCCGCAAGGCCCCCCGAGGCGCGCAGCTGGTGCTGTCGCCCTGGCACCTGCACCGCCATGAACGGCTATGGGACAATCCCGACGGGTTCGACCCCGGCCGCTGGGAGACCGAGAACGGCAAGGCCTGCCAGCGCGACGCCTTCATCCCCTTCTCGGCCGGCCCGCGCGCCTGCCCGGGCGCCGGCTTCGCGATGATCGAGGGGCCGCTGATCCTCTCGGCCCTGGTCGGGGCCTACCGGCTGGAACCCGGACCCGAAAGACCCGTGCCGATCATGCGCCTGACGCTGCGGGGCAAGAACGGCATCCACTTGCGCCTGTCGAAACGTTGAATGAGTACTTAAAAAACGGTGAAAGCTAAGGCGCTGCGGCCCTCCTTCACCGTTTTCCAAATACTCTAGCCCAAGCTCAAAGCCGGTAGATGGCCGAGAATTTCTCTTCCAGGTAGTCGAGAAGCGGCTTCTCGCTGACATCGGCGCCGGTAGCGCGCTCGATCAGCTCGCGCGGCGGATAAAGCCCGCCATGGCGCTGCATGTTCTCGCGCAGCCATTCCACCGCCGGGTCGGCCTCGCCGCGCGCCAGCGCCTCGTCGAGATCGGGGACCGCGGCGCGCAGCGCGGCATGCAGGCAGCCGGCATAGACATTCCCCAGCGCATAGGTGGGGAAATAGCCAAACAGCCCCACCGCCCAATGCACGTCCTGCAACACGCCATTGGCCGGCCGGTCCACCGCGACGCCGAAATCCTTGAGGAAACGGGCGTTCCAGGCCTCGACCAGATCCTCGACATCCAGCCGCCCGGCGATCAGGTCGCGTTCGATATCGAAGCGCAGCATGATGTGGAGGTTGTATTGCACCTCGTCGGATTCCGTGCGGATGAAGCCGGGCGTGACGCGGTTCACCGTGGCATAGAAGGCATCCGCGTCCGGCAGCGACAGGCCGCCGAAGGCATCCGACATGCGCCGGTAGAGCCAGCCGGTAAAGGCGCGGCTGCGGCCGATCTGGTTCTCGTAGATCCGGCTCTGGCTTTCATGCGCGCCCATCGAGACGCCGCGGCCCAGCGGCGTGAAGGCATAATCGGGGTCGATGCCCAGCTCGTAGCTGGAATGCCCGACCTCGTGGATGGTGGAATAAAGGCAATTGAACGGGTCGGTCTCGACCACCCGGGTGGTGATGCGGCTGTCCTGCCAGCGCCCCGAACTGAACGGGTGGACGGCGATGTCCATGCGGCCGCGCGTCCAGTCGTAGCCGAAGGCGGTGGCGCAGGTGCGGGCCAGGCGCAGCTGGGTTTCCTGCGGGAAATGCCCGGCCAGCGGCTGCGGCTGGTAGTCGGCGCCCAGCACGTCCTCGCGCAGCGCCACCAGCCGGGGCCGCATCGCGTCGAAAAGCCGCGCGATCTCGGCCTGGGTGGTGCCCGGCTCGTAATCGTCCAGCAGCGCGTCGTAGAGATCGCCGCCATCGGCCAGCGCCGCCGCCTCCTCGCGCTTGAGCATCAGGATGTCGTTCAGCACCGGCAGGAAATCCTCGGGCGCGTCCTTGGCGCGGGCCTCGGCCCAGATGCCCTGCGCCAGCGAGGTCTGCCGCGCCAGTTCCGTCGCCAGCCGCGCGGGAATGCGCGAGGCGCGGCGATGATCGCGCGCGATCAGCTCGATGATGCGGGCATCCTCGTCATCCTCGGGCTCGGCCTGGTCCAGCCATTCGCCCAGGCGCGGATCGGTGCGCCGCTCGTGCAGCACCGATTCCATCGCCGCCATTTCCTCGGCGCGCTGTTCGACGGCGCCGCGCGGCATCACGGTTTCCTGGTCCCAGGCCAGCCGCTCGGCGACCGAGGACAGCGCCTCGGTCTGGCGCTGGAAGGCGAGAAGTTCGTCGAAGGCGCTCATCGGACAGTCCCCCGGACCGAGGTTTCAAAAGGATAGCGCGCATGGTGGCGCGCGCGCAGGATCAGCGTGAACAGTGCCACGGCTCCGATCTGATGCGCCAGTGCCAAAGGCAGCGGCGAGGCGTGCAGCACGTTCATGATGCCCAAAAGCACCTGCACCGCCAAGGCGGCCAGCATCGCGGCATAGGCGCCGCGCGTCACCGGATGCGGCGAGCGCCGGGCGCGCAGGAACACCACCACGGCGAAAATCGCCAGCAGATAGCCGGTCATGCGGTGGATGAACTGCACCAGAGCCGGGTTTTCGAAGAAATTCCGCCAACCCAGGGCCGCGTCCCAGATCGCCGACGGAATCCATTCTCCGCCCATGGTCGGCCAGCCGGTATACATGCGCCCGGCATCGATCCCCGCGACCAGCGCCCCCAGCAGGATCTGGACGAAGGCCAGGTGCATCAGCCCGGTGGTCATCAAGAAAAGCTTCGCCTCGCCCGCCCGCCGGGCGCGCAGAAGCGCCGCCTCGGAGCGCGACAGGGCCAGCACATACCAGGCGATCAGCCCGAGGATGGCGAAGGCCAGCCCGAGATGCGTCGCCAGCCGATAGGAGGCCACCCGCACCATCTCGCCCGACAGGCCCGAATGCACCATCCACCAGCCGATCGCGCCCTGGGCGCCGCCCAGGACCCCCAGGGCCAGCAGCCGCGGCGTCCAGCCCACGGGGATGCGCTTCGTCGCCAGGAAGAACAGGAAACCCAGCGCCCAGACCAGCCCCACCAGCCGCCCCAGCAGCCTGTGCGACCATTCCCACCAGTAGATGCGCTTGAAGCTGGCCAGGTCCATGTCGGAATTGACCAGCTGGAACTGCGGGATCTGCCGGTATTTGTCGAACTCGGCCTGCCAGGCGGCGGCGTCCATCGGCGGGATCGCGCCGGTCACCGGCTTCCATTCGGTGATCGACAGGCCCGAGCCGGTCAGCCGCGTCGCGCCGCCAAGCGCGATCATCGCCGCGACCATGACAAACAGCACGATCAGCCAGATGCGGATCGCGCCGCGCGCGCCCTTGTTGCCGGCGTCGATCATGCCGCCTGCGGGCGGCGTGCTCTGCGGGGTCGTCTCGGTGACTTCCTGAAAGACGGGACGTCTTGCCATGTCAGCTTCCTTCTCGATCGGGCGCGACCTTGGCCCGCGCGCGCCCGGAAATCAATCAGCCGCGACGGATCAACTGCCGCAGCATGCCGTGGAAGATGCGCGTGTCGGCCCGGGTCAGCGGCAGGCGCGACCACAGGTTGCGCAGCGTCAGCTTCATCGCCGGCGCCTTCTCGGGCGGGAAAAAGAAGCCGGCCTCGACCAGCCGCTCCTCCCAGTGATCGGCCAGACGCTCGATCTCCAGCCGCGTCGCGGGCGCCTCGCCATCGGGACGGCGGCCCTGCGGGGCGGGCTGGGGCGGCAGGCTGTCCTGCGCCCATTCATAGCCGGTCAGCAGCACCGCCTGCGCCAGATTCAGCGAGGGAAAATCCGGATTGACCGGCACGGTGATGATGGCATTGGCCCGCGCCACATCCTCGTTCTCCAGCCCGGCGCGCTCGGGACCGAAGATCACCGCCACCCGGCCGCCCTGCGCCACCCGCTCGCGGGCATCGGCCATGGCCGTGGCCGGGGTCAGGACCGGCTTGGTCAACTCGCGCCCGCGCGCGGTGGTGGCATAGGCGTGATCCACGTCCGCCATGGCCTCGGCCAGCGTGGCGAACACCCGCGCCCGGTCCAGCACCCGGCCGGCGGCGCCCGAGGCCATGGCCACGGCGCGCGGGTTCGGCCAGCCGTCGCGAGGCGCCACCAGCCGCATGTCGGTCAGGCCGAAATTCAGCATGGCGCGCGCGGCCGCGCCGATGTTTTCGCCCATCTGCGGGCGGACGAGAATGATCGCGGGTTCCATGCGCGCGGCCATATCCTTCCGCAGACCTACTGGCAAGGCGCGCGGCGCTGCGCTATCTGCGGACGGAACACGAGGGATGACAGCGCCATGACAGACCAGCCCAACACGCCGCAACTCTACCTGATCACCCCGGTCGGCGCCGCCGCCTCGACGCTGGGGCCGATGCTGGCCGAGGTCATGGACCGCTTTCCCGTCGCCTGCCTGCGCATCCCCGGCGCCGGCACCGAGGAGGAGCTGGGCCGCATCGCAGATCTCGCGCGCGAGATCGCCCATGCCCGCGACGTGGCGGTGGTGATCGAGGACCACGTGCAGCTGGCGCAACGCCACGGGCTGGACGGCGTGCACCTGAGCAACGGCGCGCGCGGCGTGCGCCATGCCCGCAAGGAGCTGGGCCAGGACGCCATCGTCGGCGCCTTCTGCGGAACCTCGCGCCATGACGGCATGAACGCGGCCGAGGCCGGGGCGGATTACGTCAGCTTCGGCCCCTGCGGCGCCACGGCGCTCGGCCAGGGCGAGACGGCACCGCTGGACCTGTTCCAGTGGTGGTCCGAGATGATCGAGATCCCGGTGGTCGCCGAGGGCGCCCTGACCCCGGCGCTGATCGGCCAGTTGGCGCCGCTGACCGACTTCATCGCCCTGGGGGCAGAGATCTGGGCGGAACCGGATCCGGTCGAAGCCTTGGGGCATCTCTGGCGCTGAAGGTGCCGGTGGCAGCTCTTGCCGGGGGTATTTGAAAAACAGAGAAGACGACTGGCCCCGACTGGACCGCACCGTCGGCAGAGGCGCGACAGCCGGCCTTCTCTGTTTTTCAAATACCCCGGCGGCGCTGCAGCCGGCGATGCGTCAGCCCTCTTGCGAAGCGCATTGCCGCGGCCTAAAGCCTTGCCATGACCCAGCATCAGCGCCTTCTCATCATCGATTTCGGCTCCCAGGTCACGCAGCTGATTGCGCGCCGCCTGCGCGAGCTGAACGTCTATTGCGAAATCCACCCGTTCAACGCGGTGGACGACGCCTTCCTGAAAGACTTCGCCCCGCGGGCCGTGATCCTGTCGGGCGGTCCCGCCTCCGTCACCCAGGCGGATTCGCCGCGCGCGCCGCAGAGCCTGTTCGAGCTGCAGGTCCCGGTCTTCGGCATCTGCTATGGCCAGCAGGTGATGATGGAGCAGCTGGGCGGCCGCGTCGAATCGGGCCATCACGCCGAATACGGCCGCGCCTTCATCGCCCCCGTCGAGGGCCACAAGGGCGACGGCATCTTCGCCGGCCTGTTCGACACCGGCCGCGAGGAGGTCTGGATGAGCCACGGCGACCGGGTGACGCAGCTCGCGCCCGGTTTCGAGGTCATCGGCACTTCGCCCAACGCTCCCTTCGCCATGATCGCGGACGAGGCGCGCAAGTTCTTCGCCGTGCAGTTCCATCCCGAGGTGCACCACACCCCGAACGGCCGCCGGATGCTGGAGAATTTCGTGCGCATGGCCGGCTTTACCGGCGACTGGACCATGGCCAGCTATCGCCAGGAGGCGATCCGCAAGATCCGCGAGCAGGTGGGCGACAAGCGCGTCATCTGCGGGCTTTCGGGCGGCGTCGACAGCTCGGTCGCCGCGGTGCTGATCCATGAGGCGATCGGCGACCAGCTGACCTGCGTCTTCGTCGATCACGGGCTTTTGCGGCTGAACGAGGCCGAGGAAGTCGTGACCATGTTCCGCGACAATTACAACATCCCGCTGATCCATGCCGACGAGAGCGAGCTGTTCCTGTCCGCGCTGGAGGGCGTCGCCGACCCGGAGGTCAAGCGCAAGACCATCGGCAAGCTGTTCATCGACGTGTTCCAGAAATACGCGAGCGGGATCGAGGGCGCGGAATTCTTGGCCCAGGGCACGCTTTACCCGGACGTGATCGAATCGGTCAGTTTCTCGGGCGGCCCCTCGGTCACCATCAAGAGCCACCACAATGTCGGTGGCCTGCCCGAGAAGATGGGGCTGAAGCTGGTCGAGCCCTTGCGCGAGCTCTTCAAGGACGAGGTGCGCGCGCTCGGCCGCGAGCTGGGCCTGCCCGAGAAATTCATCGGCCGCCACCCCTTCCCCGGCCCCGGCCTCGCCATCCGCTGCCCCGGAGAGATCACCCGCGACAAGCTGGACATCCTGCGCAAGGCCGATGCGGTCTTCATCGACCAGATCCGCAAGCATGGGCTTTACGACGAGATCTGGCAGGCCTTCGTCGCCATCCTGCCGGTGCGCACCGTGGGCGTGATGGGCGACGGGCGCACCTATGACTATGCCTGCGCGCTGCGGGCGGTGACCTCGGTGGACGGCATGACGGCGGATTACTATCCGTTCAGCCACGAGTTCCTGGGCGAGACCGCGACGCGGATCATCAACGAGGTCAAGGGCATCAACCGCTGCACCTATGACATCACCTCGAAGCCGCCGGGCACCATCGAGTGGGAATGACCCCGAAGGGCAGCCGAGGGGCTGCCCTTTTCGTTTCTGGGGCCGGATCCGGCGCAAGGCGCGGCTTTGCAAATTGACAAGGCCGGCTTAATGCCGCCCGATAAGGTTGCCGCCGCTAACGGCTTCGGCCCCGGGAACGCTGCCGGCTCCCCCCGGCCTGCCATTGCGGCAACCGTTCACAACAAGGATCCTGCCATGAGTTGCGCCTGCGGACATAACCACAACCCCGCCCCCCCTGTGGCTTTGGGCGGCGAGGAGATCCGGCTGGACCGGCCGCTGGTCTCGCTTTCGGGCCGGCTGATCTGCCAGGACGCCGCGCAGATGCTGCTGGCGCTGGACCTGCTGACCGAACATGCCGAACTGAGCCGGGCCGAGCCCGGCAACCTGCGCTTCGACCTCGCCCAGGCCGAGGATCCGCTGGTCTGGGAACTGAACGAGCTTTATGCCGACGAGGCCGCCTTCCAGGCGCATCGCGACCGGTTGAAGGACAGCCGCTGGGGCCGCGAGAGCCATGGCATCCGGCGCGATTTCACCCGCAGCGAACCAATGCCGCGCCTGCGGGCCGAGATGGCGCATGACCGCACCGCCGTCTCGGACCTGCTGACCCGCGCCTTCGGGGGCGAGGACGAGGCGCGCCTGGTCGAGGCGCTGCGGGCCGAGGGCAGCCTTGCCCTGTCGCTGGTCGCCGAGACGGAAGGCACCCTCGTCGGCCATGTCGCCCTGTCGCCGCTTCGGGCCGAGGCGCCGGCGCTGGCGCTGGCGCCGCTGGCCGTGCATCCCGCCGTGCAGTCGCGCGGCATCGGCGAGGCGCTGGTCCGTGCCGCGCTTGCCGCATTCGACGGCCATACCATCGTGGTCCTGGGCGACCCGGCCTATTACGGCCGCTTCGGCTTTGCGCCGGCCGAGCTGGATTCGCCCTATGCCGGGCCGCATCTGATGGCGCTGGGGCCGCAGCTGCCCGCAGGCAGCCGCATCGCCCACGCCCCGGCCTTCGCCGCGCTCTGACGCTTCAGGTTTCGGTCTCGGCCGGCGGCGGCTCCTGCTGCGGCAGCCGGAGCCGCACGCGCTTGACCCGGCGCGGATCGGCGTCGACGATCTCGAATTCGGCGCCGCTTTCATGCGGGATCACCTCGCCGCGCACCGGCACGCGACCGGTCAGCATGAAGATCAGCCCGCCCAGCGTGTCGATTTCTTCCTCTTCCTCGTCGGTGGCAAGGCGCAGTCCGGTCTGCGCCTCGACATCCTCAAGCGCGGCGCGGGCCTGGATCAGCCATTGCCCGGGCTTTTCCTGGATGACCAGGCCGCCCTCGATCTCGTCATGCTCGTCCTCGATCTCGCCGATGACCTGCTCGATCAGGTCCTCGATGGTGACCAGCCCGTCCACGCCGCCATATTCGTCGATCACCAGCGCCATGTGGATGCGCTTCTGCTGCATCTGCTGCAGGAGCACGCCGATGGGCATCGAGGGCGGCACGTAAAGCAGCGGCCGCAGCATCGGGCGCAGCGCGAACTTGACCGGGACCTGGGCGCCGAAGCCGTATTTCAGCGCCAGATCCTTGAGATGGATCAGCCCCAGCGGACTGTCGAGCGTGCCGCGAAACACCGGGATGCGGGAAAAGCCGTGCTCGCGGAACATCTCGACCAGTTCCGGCAGGCTGGCGGTCACCGGGGCGGCGGCGATTTCCGCCTTGGGAATGGCGACGTCATCGACGCGCATCCGCCGCAGGTTGACCATGCCGGGCACGCCCGCCGGGGCGGCGGCCGGCCCCTTGTCGCGATCCTCGGCGCCTTCCGGCTCGGGCTCTCCGCCGCCCAGGGCGCCGAGGATGCGCCCTAGAAAGCCGCGCGATTGCGGCAGGTCACGCCCGTCCCCGCCGATGCCATCCGCCCATGAGGCGGGTTCGGCAGAGACGGGCGTGTCGGGACTTCGGTCGTTACTCATGTCTCGTGTTCCAGATAAGGATCGGGGATGCCCAGCCTGCCCAGGATCGAGCGTTCGGCATCCTCCATGGTTTCGGCATCCTCGTCGTCGATATGGTCATATCCTGCAAGATGCAGCATTGCATGGACAAGAAGATGCGTGGCGTGATCGGCGAAGGGCTTGCCCTGCGCCTCGGCCTCGCGCAGGCAGGTGTCGTAGGAAATGGCGATATCGCCCAGCTCCTCGTCCCCGGGCGGCTCGGGGCGGGCGCCCGGGGCGCGCGGCTCGAACTCGGTCGAGGGCCAGCTCAGCACATTCGTCGGCTTGGGCTTGCCGCGGAACTCGGCGTTCAGCGCGGCGATGCGGGCGTCGTCGCAGCCCATGACCACCACCTGGAACGCGCCCAGGTCCAGCCATTCGCCCACGGCGCGGGCGGCGCGCTCGGCCATGGCGGGCAGGCCGGCATCCTCCCAGCGGTCGTCCTCCAGCACGATGTCGACGATCTCCGGCGCCTCGTCGCGGGCGGTTCCGGCCTCAGGCATCGCCCGCCCCTCCTGCCATGCCGCCGCCCGCCAGCCGCGGCTCGCGGCGGGGGATGCGCTGGCCGCGCTCGTCGAAGATCTCGCCGCGGGCCAGCGCCGCCTCGGCCTCGGCGTCGTAGGCCTCGATGATGCGGGCGACCAGCGAATGGCGCACCACGTCCTTGGCGGTGAAATAGCTGAAGCTGATGCCCTTGATGTCCTTGAGGATCTTTTCGGCATCGACCAGGCCGGAATGCACGCCGCGCGGCAGGTCGATCTGGGTGCGGTCGCCGGTCACGACCATGCGCGAGCCCTCGCCCAGCCGGGTCAGGAACATCTTCATCTGCATGGTGGTGGCGTTCTGCGCCTCGTCCAGCACCACGAAGCTGTTCGACAGCGTCCGGCCGCGCATGAAGGCCAGGGGTGCGATCTCGATGCGCTTTTCCTCCATCAGCTTCTGCATCTGCTTGCTGGGCAGGAAATCGTTCAGCGCATCATAGAGCGGCTGCATGTAGGGATCGACCTTCTCCTTCATGTCGCCGGGCAGGAAGCCCAGCCGCTCGCCCGCCTCGACGGCCGGGCGCGACAGGATGATGCGGTCGACATGGCCGCCGATCAGCATGGTCACGCCCACCGCCACCGCCAGATAGGTCTTGCCGGTGCCGGCCGGGCCGATGCCGAAGGCCAGCTCGTTGGCGAAAAGCGCGCGGACGTATTCCTTTTGCGCGTCGGTGCGCGGCTCGACGGTCTTCTTGCGGGTGCGCAGCTCGATCGGGCCGGTCTGGAACATCTCCAGCTGCTCGGCCGGGCTGGGCCCTTCGGTCACCGTCTCGCTGCCCATGCGCAGCGCCGCCTCGACCTCGGCCATCTCGACCGGGCGGCCCTGTTCCAGCCTGGCGTAAAGCGCGCGCAGCACCTGCGCCGCCTCGGCCTGGGCCTCGACGGGGCCAACGACCGACAAGAGGTTGCCGCGTCGCAGGATATGCACCTTCAGCGCCTCCTCGATCCGCGCGAGATAGCGGTCATGCGGGCCGCACAGGTCGATCAGCAGCCGGTTGTCGTGAAATTCCAGCAGGGTTTCGCCGGGGGTCGCGGTCGCGGGATGCGTAGGGGTCAGACCCAAATTCGTCTCCGAGGTGGGATTCTCAGTAACTCATGGTTGCAACTGCGCGGGATTCGCACAAGGGGGGCGGCCCCGCTGTTTTGGATTTGCAGCCGATTCGGCGGAAAAACGGGCATCACGCGCCGGGACCCCGCGCCATGGGCCGGGCCCGGCCTGCGACGAAATCCCGCAGGTAGTCGTCCCCGGCCGCGTCCATTTCGGCGACCCCGCCCTGCCAGCGGATCCGCCCTCGGTCCAGCAGCGCCACGCGGTCGGCGATGCTGCGCACCGAGCTCATGTCATGGGTGATGGTGATGGCGGTGGCGCCGGTCTCGTCCACGATGCCGCGGATCAGCGCGTTGATCGCCGCCGCCCGGATCGGGTCCAGCCCGGTCGTCGGCTCGTCGAAGAAGATCACCTTCGGGTCGGCGGCGATGGCGCGGGCCAGCCCGGCGCGCTTGCGCATGCCCCCCGACAGCTCGGCCGGGTAAAGATCCGCCACCTCGGGGCCAAGGCCGACGCGGGCCAGCTTTTCCACGGCGATGGCGCGGGCGCGCGCCCTGGGCATGGTCCGCAGCAGCCGAAAGGCGACGTTGCGCCAGACGGGCAGGCTGTCGAACAGCGCCGCGTTCTGGAACAGCATGCCGAAATGCTCCATGAACGCGCCCCGCTGCCCGGCCAGCGGCCGGCCCTGCCACAGGATCGCGCCGGCATCGGGCGTCTCCAGCCCCAGGATACAGCGCAGGAGCACCGATTTCCCGGTGCCCGAGCCGCCGATGACCACCAGGCTCTCGCCCTCGGCCAGGTCCAGGTCCACGCCGTCCAGCACCCGCTTGGCGCCATAGGCTTTGCACAGGCCGCGCACCGAGAGCATCAGAAGAACAGCCCCGTCAGCGCGAAATTGGCGGCGAGGATGCCGACCGAGGCCGCGACCACGGCATTGGTCGTCGCCCGTCCGACCCCGGCCGCGCCGCCGGCGGCCGTCATGCCGAACCAGCAGCCCGACAGCGCCACGATCAGCCCGAAGACCGCGCCCTTCAGCAGGCCCGAGACCACGTCCCAGCTTTCCAGATAGGCCCAGGAATTGGACAGGTAGAGCGCCGAGTTGAACCCCAGCGCATTCACCCCGATCAACCAGCCGCCCATGATGCCGATCACGTCGCCGACGCCCACCAGAACCGGCACGCACAGAAGCGCCGCCCAGAGCCGGGGCGAGACCAGCCAGCCCATGGGATCGGTGGACAGCGTCACCAGCGCGTCGATCTGCTCGGTCACGCGCATGGTGCCGAGTTCCGCCGCGATGGCGCTAGCGACCCGGGCCGCGACCATCAGCCCGCCCAGGACCGGGCCTAGTTCGCGCGCCATGCCGATGGCGACGATGGCGGGCACCACGTCCCCGGCCTGGAAGCGTTCGCCCCCGGAATGGATCTGCAGGGCCAGCGCCGCGCCGGTGAACAGCGCCGTCAGCCCCACCACCGGCAAGGACAGCCAGCCGATCTGCATGACCTGCCGCGCCAGTTCCGCCGGGTGCTGCCCGGCACGCGCCAGCCCGCGGGCGGCAAAGATCGCCACCCGGCCCGTCATCCGGGCAAGGCCGATCGCCGCCCTGCCGGTCAGCCGGATCGGGTTCACAGCCAGCGACGCTCGTAGCGCCGGCCGAGCGAGGTCAGGAGCTCGTAGCCGATGGTGCCCGACAGCGCCGCCAGGTCGTCGACGCCCTGCCGGGCATTCAGGATCTCCAGCGCCGGCGGCACGTCGGGCAGGTCGGTCACGTCGACGGTGATCAGGTCCATCGAGATGCGGCCGATCACCGGGCAGGCGCGCTCGCCGGCCCAAAGGCTCAGCTTGCCGTCCCGCGCCAGGGCCCGCGCCAGCCCGTCGGCATAGCCTGCAGCCACCGTCGCCACCCGCGACGGGCGCGCGGCGGTCCAGGCATAGCCGTAGCCCACGGATTCGCCGGGTTTCACCTCGCGCGTCTGGATCACCGGCAGCGCCAGCGTGACCACCGGCTGCGCATCGCCAAAGGGCTCGCCGCCGTAAAGCCCGATGCCGGGCCGCACCAGGTCGAAATGATAGTCCGGCCCCAGCAGGATGCCCCCCGTCGCCGCCAGCGAGCGCGGCGCGGCCACGCCCTCGGTCATGGCGCGGAAAGCGGCGAGTTGCCGGGCATTGGCCGGGTGGTCCGGCTCGTCGGCGCAGGCCAGGTGCGACATGATCAGAGCCGGCCCGCCGGCCAGCGCCTCGGCCCGGACCGCGGCCCATTCGCCGGGCTCGAAGCCCAGCCGGTTCATGCCGCTGTCAAGCTGGATGCCGAAGGCTCCGCGCGGCCGCAGCGCCCGGTCGCGAAAGAACTGCTCGGGGCTGTTCAGCAGCGGAATCAGCCCGGCCAGGTCGGCGCCCTCCATATGGCCCGACAGCACGAAGATGCGCGCATCCTCGGGCAGAAGCGGCCGGATCGCCTGCCCCTCCGAGGCAAGCGCCACGAAGAAATCCCGCACGCCTGCCGCATGAAGCGCCGGCGCCACGCGATCCGCGCCCAGCCCATAGGCATCGGCCTTGACGACGGCCGCCGCCCGCGCACCGGAGGCCTTGGCCGCAAGCGCCTTCCAGTTGGCCACGATGGCCGGAATATCGATGACGAGTCCCATGGCAGCGGCATGGCTCTTGCCCATGGCGGCGTCAAGGCTTTTGCCAATTTTGCTATTTGCAGCGCAATTGGCTAGCATATTTTGCAAATTTTCGCCTTTCTGCTTCCCGCATGGGCGCCGAGCCGATAGTTTGCGCCAAACCCAAAGGGAGACGGCTCATGAAGGACATCCTCGGCGAACTGGAATCGCGCCGCCGCGATGCGCGGCTGGGCGGCGGGCAGCGGCGCATCGACGCCCAGCACGCCCGCGGCAAGCTGACCGCGCGCGAGCGGCTCGAGCTGCTGCTGGACGAGGGCTCCTTCGAGGAATTCGACATGTTCGTCCGCCACCGCTCGACCGATTTCGGCATGGAGGAGGACCGCCCCTATGGCGACGGCGTCGTCACCGGCTGGGGCACGATCAACGGCCGCATGGTCTATGTGTTTTCGCAGGACTTCACCGTCTTCGGCGGCTCGCTGTCGGAAACCCATGCGCAGAAGATCTGCAAGATCATGGACATGGCGGTGCAGAACGGCGCCCCGGTGATCGGGCTGAACGATTCGGGCGGCGCGCGCATCCAGGAGGGCGTCGCCAGCCTCGCCGGTTACGCGGACGTGTTCCAGCGCAACATCATGGCCTCGGGCGTGGTGCCGCAGATCAGCGTCATCATGGGCCCCTGCGCCGGCGGCGCGGTCTATTCGCCGGCGATGACCGACTTCATCTTCATGGTCAAGGACACCTCCTACATGTTCGTGACCGGCCCCGACGTGGTCAAGACGGTGACGAACGAGGTGGTGACGGCCGAGCAGCTGGGCGGCGCCTCGACCCATACCAAGAAATCCTCGGTCGCCGACGGCGCCTTTGAAAACGACGTCGAGGCGATGTCGGAAATCCGCCGGCTGGTCGACCTCTTGCCGCTCAACAACCGCGAGAAGGCGCCGACCCGGCCGTTCTTCGACGACCCGAACCGGATCGAGCCCAGCCTCGACACGCTGATCCCCGACAACCCGAACCAGCCCTATGACATGAAGGAACTGATCCTGAAGGTCGCGGACGAGGGCGATTTCTACGAGATCCAGAAGGATTTCGCCGCCAATATCATCACCGGCTTCATCCGCATCGAGGGCCAGACCGTCGGCGTGGTCGCCAACCAGCCGATGGTGCTGGCCGGCTGCCTCGACATCGACAGCTCGCGCAAGGCGGCGCGCTTCGTGCGCTTCTGCGACGCCTTCGAGATCCCGATCCTGACCTTCGTCGACGTGCCGGGCTTCCTGCCGGGCACCGGGCAGGAATATGGCGGCGTCATCAAGCACGGCGCGAAGCTGCTGTTCGCCTATGGCGAGGCGACGGTGCCGAAGGTGACCGTCATCACCCGCAAGGCCTATGGCGGCGCCTATGACGTCATGGCCTCGAAGCACCTGCGCGGCGATTTCAACTATGCCTGGCCCACGGCGGAAATCGCGGTGATGGGCGCCAAGGGCGCGGTCGAGATCCTGTATCGCAGCGAGCTTGGCGATGCCGACAAGATCGCCAGCCGCACCAAGGATTACGAGGACCGCTTCGCCAACCCCTTCGTCGCCGCCGAAAAGGGCTTCATCGACGAGGTGATCCAGCCGCATTCGACGCGCCGCCGCGTGGCGCGCGCCTTCGCCAGCCTGCGCGGCAAGAAGCTGTCGAACCCCTGGAAGAAGCACGACAACATCCCGCTGTAACGGCGGACGACCGAGGGAGGAAGCATGTCGGGACTTGCGGCGATCGGCTTTGCGCTGGTGCCTCCGGCCGTTCTGGCCGGGGCAGCGGGCGCTGCGCTGGCGCAGGATGCCGCGGGCGACATCACCCTGCCCTCGGGCGCCGTGGTGCGCTGGCAGGAGACGCGGCACGACGATGCCGGCGGCTTCGGCCTGACCTATCGCTTCCGCTTCGTCATGCCCGACCTGGCGCAGCGCGTGCCGGCGACCAGCGGCCCGGCCACGGATTTCGCGGATGACGAGGCCCGCGGCCCGATCGAGATCGATACCGAAAGCGGCGAGACCCGGGGCGCCGAGCCCGATGACGGGCTGATCGACCCCGCGGCGCTGGAGGATCTGACCGAGGCCGATATCCCCGACGAAGCCGACGAGCAGGCCGCCGACGCGCTGATCGGCGAGCCGGTGCTGCCCGCCGCGCCCGATGTGCTGGCCCAGGACCCGGTGCATGACGATATCGTCTGGCTGTGCGAGAACTGGGCCCTGCCCCGCATCGCCGCGCCCGCGCCGCGGCCCAGCCAGATCATCATCAGCCTTTCGGATCGCGAACTGCCCTTCGGTGCGCTGGACCCCGAGGCGGTGCAGCTGTTCGAGGCCTTCCGCCTGCCTCCCGACCGCGACGTCTGCGAATGGGAGCCGTGGTGATGGCTGTTTCCCCGCGCCCTGATGCAAGCCTGCCACAGCCGCCCGCAGCAGCGCCCGCCTGCCTGCGGGGTGCCTGTCGGCACTGCGCGGCGCTGGCTATGATGGCGCCGCGGCCGCATGGGGCGGCCGAATCTCAACCGAGCAGTCGGGACGCAAGCGTCCCGCATTACAGGAGCACGACGACATGTCGAAGAAGCTTGCACTGGCCCTCGTTCTCGTTGGCCTCGCCGCGGCCTGCGCCAAGAAAGAGCCCGAAGTCACCCCGATTCCGGTCCAGCCCGAGCCGGTCTTCCAGGGCAAATACGGCGCCAACTGAGCCATTGGCCGCGCGCGGGCTGCAAGGCGGCCCGCGCCATCCGCGTCCCGCCCGCCCCCCGCGCGATCACGCAATCATCCAAGGGGGCAAGACATGCTGAAGCATCGCGGCTTTCCGGGCCGCCTTCCCGGCACCGATTTCCAGTTCACCATCCGCCGCGCCAACAAGAAGGGGGCGACGCCCCTGGTCCGGCGCGAACGCTATCGCGACCGCAAGCCGGCCGACCGCCGCGCCGATACCGCCTTTCTGGCCGCGCTGATCGAGCATTTCGGCGAGGAACCCTTTCAGCGCGGCAATCTCGACGCCGGGCGGCTGTCCTGGCTGATCGGGCGCGAGGTGGTGCCGGTCGGCAAGCTTGATCCCACCGATTACGACCAGCTGCTGCGCGTGGACCTGAAGCGCGCCGAGGCAGGCTTTCCCGAACTCTTCGCCGAGGACGCCCCGGAATTCGACTGGGACGGGGCCGATTGGGACGACGAGGACTGGGACGACGAAGACGAGGACCCGCGTCGATGATCGGCCAGGGAACGGACGGGCCGCGGATGGGCGGATTGCCGCGTAGTGACGCGTTTTCACACCGTTGTCAGTTTCTTCCCGAAATGCTGCATGCAATATTGTGGGCACCTCTCTCATCAACGGCCCGTAACCGGGTCCATAATACAGGCAAAAAGCTATGCAAAAATCCGTCATCCTCCGTCTTTCCGGCGCGGTCCTGCTGGTCGCCGGCCTTGCCGCCTGCGAACAGGGCTATGGCGGCGGCGCGACCCTCTCGCCCGACGCGCAGCGCGCGGCCGGCGGGGCGCTGGCCGGTGCGGCCGTGGCAAAGATCATCGACGGTGACGTTGCCACCGGCGCGCTCATCGGCGCGGCTGGCGGCGCGCTTTGCGACGACGCCGGCGTCTGCCAGCGCCGCTACTGATTTCAACAGGGCCGACGGCGCAGGGCAGACCGCCCGCGCCGCAGCCCGCATCCCGGAGCAAACGAGATGTCCAAGAAACTCGTCCTCGCGCTCGGCCTTGGCCTGTTCGGCCTGGCCGGCTGCACCCAAGGCATCAACCCGACTGACATGGACCGCGGCCTCATCGGCGCCGGCGTCGGTGCAACCGCTGCCTATGTCGGCGGCCATAACGTCGCCAAGGGCGCGGCCATCGGCGCTGCCGCCGGCGCGCTTTGCGACGACGTCCGCCTCTGCGAGCCGAACCGCCGCTACTAAGCCGCGCGGCCATAACCCATTGCCGTTTTCAGGCCGTCCCGGCACCCTGCCGGGGCGGCTTTTTCACGTCCGGGATCTGCCCCAAGGGAAAGAAGCATGTTCAAGAAAATCCTGATCGCCAACCGGGGCGAGATCGCCTGCCGGGTCATCAAGACCGCCAAGAAGATGGGCATCCAGACCGTCGCCGTCTATTCCGACGCCGACCGCAACGCGCTGCATGTCAAGATGGCCGACGAGGCCATCCATATCGGCCCGCCCCCCGCGAACCAGTCCTATATCGTGATCGACAAGATCATGGAGGCGATCCGGCAGACCGGGGCCGAGGCGGTGCATCCCGGCTACGGCTTCCTGTCCGAGAACATGAAATTCGCCGAGGCGCTGGAGAAGGAAGGCGTCACCTTCATCGGCCCGCCCTCGCCCGCCATCGAGGCGATGGGCGACAAGATCACCTCGAAGAAACTGGCGCAGGAAGCCGGGGTCAGCACGGTTCCGGGCTATATGGGCCTGATCGCCGATGCCGATGAGGCGGTGAAGATCTCGGGGCAGATCGGCTATCCGGTGATGATCAAGGCCAGCGCCGGCGGCGGCGGCAAGGGCATGCGCATCGCCTGGAACGATCAGGAGGCGCGCGAGGGCTTCGAATCCTCGAAGAACGAGGCGGCGAACAGCTTCGGCGACGACCGCATCTTCATCGAGAAATTCGTCACCCAGCCGCGCCATATCGAGATCCAGGTGCTGGCCGACAAGCACGGCAATTGCGTCTACCTGCACGAGCGCGAATGCTCGATCCAGCGCCGCAACCAGAAGGTGATCGAGGAAGCCCCCTCGCCCTTCCTCGACGAGGCGACCCGCAGGGCCATGGGCGAGCAGGCTTGCGCGCTGGCCAAGGCGGTGGGCTATACCAGCGCCGGCACGGTCGAATTCATCGTCGATGCCGACAAGAACTTCTATTTCCTGGAAATGAACACCCGTCTGCAGGTCGAGCATCCGGTGACCGAGCTGATCACCGGCATCGACCTGGTCGAGCAGATGATCCGCGTCGCGGCGGGCGAGCCCCTGCCCTTCGCCCAGGCGGACCTGAAGATCAACGGCTGGGCCATCGAAAGCCGGCTCTATGCCGAGGATCCCTATCGCAACTTCCTGCCCTCGATCGGCCGGCTGACCCGCTATCGCCCGCCGGCCGAGACCGCCGCCGGGCCGATGGTCGAGGCCGACCGCTGGGTGCCCGCCCATCCCGGCGACCATCCGCCGGTCACCGCGACCGGGGTGCGCAACGATACCGGCGTCTACGAGGGCGGCGAGATCAGCATGTATTACGACCCGATGATCGCCAAGCTCTGCACCTGGGCGCCGACCCGCGAGGCCGCCATCGAGCAGATGCGGCTGGCGCTGGACGAGTTCGAGGTCGAGGGCATCGGCCACAACCTGCCTTTCCTGTCGGCGGTGATGGACCATCCGAAATTCGTCTCGGGCGACATCTCGACCGCCTTCATCGCCGAGGAATATCCCGACGGCTTCCTGGGCGCGACGCTGCCCGAGGCCGAGATCACCCGCGTCGCCGCCTCGGCCGCGGCCATGCATCGCGTGGCCGAGATCCGGCGCGCCCGCATCTCGGGCCGGCTCGACAATCACGAGCGCCATGTCGGCGAGCATTGGGTCGTCTTCGTCGCCGGCAAGGAGATCCCGGTGCGCATCACCGCCGACCGCCAGGGTTCGACGGTCGAGATCGACGGGCGCAAGCTGCGCGTCGAAAGCGACTGGCTGCCGGGGCAGTCGCTGGCACGGCTGTCCGTCGACGGCTCGCCGCTGGTGATGAAGGTGGACCGGCTGCCCTCGGGCTTCCGGCTGCGGGTGCGGGGCGCGGACCTGAAGACCTATGTCCGCCGCCCGCGCGCCGCCGAGCTGGCGCGGCTGATGCCCGAGAAACTGCCGCCGGACACCTCGAAATTCCTGCTCTGCCCGATGCCGGGCCTAATCGTGCGGATCAATGTCGAGACCGGCGACGAGGTGCAGGAAGGCCAGGCGCTGGCCACGGTCGAGGCGATGAAGATGGAAAACATCCTGCGCGCCGAAAGGAAGGCGGTGGTGAAATCCGTCAACGCCCAGCCGGGCGAAAGCCTCAAGGTCGATGACGTGATCATCGAGTTCGAGTGACAGGCAACCGCCGGGCGCCCGCCAGCGTCCGGCCAAGGGATCGGGATCATGCCGGTTTTCGACGACTATCTCAGCCCCCATGCACAGCAGGCGGTGATCGCCGGGCTGTTCATCGCCACGGGCTGGTGGGTCGTCGCCTTTCAGAACCGCCGCCGCGATGCCAAGCTGCGGGCCGAGCGGGTCGATGACATGCAGCGCGCGCTGCTGGCCGAGGTGCGCGCCCATGTCGTCGCGCTGGAGCGCCAGGTGCAGGACGGGCGCTTTGACACGCTGCTGTCGCAGATCGAGGAAGGCAATGCCGGCCTGGTCATCGCCCATAGCGGCAACGACCGCATCTTTCGCGCCGTGCTGCCGGACATCCACCTGCTGCCGGGAGGGGTGATCGACCCGGTGGTCATCTATTACCGGCTGATCGCGGTCATGGATTCCATGGCCGAATCCATCCGCCGCATGGCCCGCAGCCGTCCCGAAAGCGCGGCTGACATGATGCTGGACTATATCCTGCTGAACCAGGAAGCGCGCGAGGCCGGGCTGGACGTCCTGGAGGTGCTGACCGCCAGCCTGCGCGGCGGCGAGGCCGAGATCCAGGCCATGCTGCGCAAGCAGCGCGAGGATGCGGCCCGACTGATCGCCGCCACCCTGCCCGGCGAATTGGCCGGGCTGCGTGATCGCCTCAATAGGCGATCTTCGGACCGGAGCGGCCTCTGATGGGCTTCAGGCCGATGACACTGGTGATTTCATTCGCGCTGCGGGTGCGGCGCAGCCGCTCGATCACCTGTTCGGTGGCCGTGTCCGGCTTGCGCGGCCGGGGCGGAGCGGCCTCGTCGGTCACGCGCGTCAGGGACGATTTCGCCATGGCACAGCTCCTTTGCAGCGGGCAGCACGTCTGCCCTGGCCTCAAGATAAGGCGTCAAGCCCCTTGTCGCAATGAAGGAGTTGCGATTTTCGCAACATCCTATGGCAGCCCGGCCCGGCCGATCTCGCGCAGGCGCAGCGGGAACTTGTCGATGGCGCGGGTGATCTCGCGCACCGACCAGGGCACGGGCTTGCGCTGCTTGACCTGGCCGTCCTTGTCCATCAGCACCAGCGAAAACCCCTCGGGGCGCAATTGCCGGCGCCAGACGCTGGCCGCGGCCGGGTCGGTATCGGTCACCACCACCACGTCGCGGGCCAAGAGCGGCGCCGGATCGCGCTGCAGGGCGGTCAGCTGCTCGACGAAGGCCGGGTCGGCCGCCGTATCGGCAAAGATCACCACCGGCCGGGCCTGCCACATGAATTCCGCCGGGTCGGCCTCGGCCGCCGGCAGCACGGTCAGTTCGCGCTCTGCCGGCCCGGCGGGCGCGGCCGTGCCTTCGCTGCGCGCGGCGGGCACTTCGCCGCGGACATACGGGCGATGGCCGTCGGCCTCGCCCTCGGGCCTGGGCCCCATCGCCGCCAGAAGCGGCACCGCCGCCAGAAAAATCAACCGTTTCAGTTTCATCGCCCCCTCTACTCTCTCTTCATATAAGAGCAGAGGGGCCATGGGAAAGGATGCAAGATGAGCGAAAACACGAAAGCCTCCCTGGAGGAATGGCGCAGGCTCGCCAGCAAGGAGCTGAAAGGCGCCGATCCGGACAGCCTGACCTGGCACACGCTGGAGGGAATCGAGGTCAAGCCGCTCTATACCGAAGAGGACGTCCGCGACCTGCCGCATCTGGGCAGCCTGCCCGGGATCGAGCCCTATACCCGCGGCCCGCGCGCCACCATGTATGCCGGCCGGCCCTGGACCATCCGGCAATATGCGGGGTTTTCCACTGCCGAGGAATCGAACGCCTTCTATCGCAAGGCGCTGGCGGCGGGCCAGCAGGGCGTCTCGGTCGCCTTCGACCTGGCCACGCATCGCGGCTATGACAGCGACCATCCCCGGGTCGAGGGCGACGTGGGCAAGGCCGGCGTCGCCATCGACAGCGTCGAGGACATGAAGATCCTGTTCGACGGCATCCCGCTGGATAAAGTTTCCGTGTCCATGACCATGAACGGCGCGGTGATCCCGGTCCTGGCCAATTTCATCGTGACGGGCGAGGAACAGGGCCATTCCCGCGCCGTGCTGTCCGGGACCATCCAGAACGACATCCTCAAGGAGTTCATGGTCCGCAACACCTATATCTATCCGCCCGAGCCCTCGATGCGGATCATCGCGGACATCATCGAATACACCTCGAACGAGATGCCCAGGTTCAACTCGATCTCGATCTCGGGCTATCACATGCAGGAGGCGGGCGCGAACCTGGTGCAGGAGCTGGCCTATACGCTGGCCGACGGGCGCGAATATGTCCGTGCCGCGCTGAAGGCCGGCATGGACGTGGACCAGTTTGCCGGGCGGCTGTCCTTCTTCTTCGCCATCGGCATGAACTTCTTCATGGAGGCGGCCAAGCTGCGCGCCGCGCGCCTGCTGTGGACGCGCATCATGAAGGAGTTCGACCCGAAGAAGCCGGGCAGCCTGATGCTGCGCACGCATTGCCAGACCTCGGGCGTGTCCCTGCAGGAACAGGACCCCTACAACAACGTGGTGCGCACCGCCTACGAGGCGATGGCCGCGGCGCTTGGCGGCACGCAGTCGCTGCACACCAACGCGCTGGACGAGGCCATCGCGCTGCCGACCGAATTCAGCGCCCGCATCGCCCGCAACACCCAGCTGATCCTGCAGGAGGAAACCGGCATCACCCATGTCGTCGATCCGCTGGCGGGTTCCTATTACGTCGAGAGCCTGACCCATGAGCTGGCCGAGAAGGCCTGGGCGCTGATCGAGGAGGTCGAGGCCATGGGCGGCATGACCAAGGCCGTGGCCTCGGGGATGCCCAAGCTGCGCATCGAGGAAAGCGCCGCCCGCCGCCAGGCCATGATCGACCGCGGCGACGAGGTGATCGTCGGGGTGAACAAGTATCGGCTGGCCAAGGAAGACCCGATCGACATCCTCGACATCGACAACATGAAGGTGCGCGAGGCGCAGATCGCCCGGCTGCAGGCGATGCGCGCGGCGCGGGACGAGGCGAAATGCCAGGCGGCGCTGGAGGAGTTGACGCGCCGGGCCAAGGAAGGCGGCAACCTGCTCGAGGCGGCGGTCGAGGCCGCGCGCGCCCGGGCCAGCGTGGGAGAGATCAGCATGGCGATGGAGAAGGAATTCGGCCGCCACCGGGCCGAGGTCAAGACGCTGGCCGGCGTCTATGGCGCCGCCTATGAGGGCGACGACGATTTCGCGCAGATCCAGCGCGACGTCGAGACCTTCGCCGAGCAGGAGGGTCGCCGCCCGCGCATGCTGGTGGTCAAGATGGGTCAGGACGGCCATGACCGCGGCGCCAAGGTCATCGCCACCGCCTTCGCCGATATCGGCTTCGACGTCGATGTGGGGCCGCTGTTCCAGACCCCCGAGGAAGCCGCGCAGGACGCCATCGACAACGACGTGCATGTGGTGGGGATCTCGTCTCAGGCGGCGGGCCACAAGACCCTGGCGCCGAAGCTGATCGCGGCCTTGAAGGACCAGGGCGCCGGCGACATCATCGTGATCTGCGGCGGCGTCATCCCGCAGCAGGATTACGATTTCCTGAAGAAGGCCGGGGTGAAGGCGATCTTCGGGCCGGGGACCAACATCCCCTCGGCGGCGCGCGACATCCTGAGCCTGATCCGCGAGGCGCGGGCGGCCTAGGCGCCCCGCCGGCAACGGCGCCTCTTGCCGGCGCCGTCGCATGGGTATTTGTGAAACAGAGAAGATGGCCAGCCGCCGCGCGAGGGATCGGGCCGCGGCTTCCAACCGGAGCAAGCCCATGATCATCCGACCTGCCGAGGAGCGCGACCTGGCCGCCATCCTGGATTTCTGGAACCCGCTGATCCGCGAGACCACGGTCACCTTCTCGAGCGAGGAGAAGACCGCGGAGGGGCTGGCGCGCATGATCGCCGGGCGCCGGGCGGCGGGGCGGGCGTTCCTGGTCGCCGAAGAGGCGGGCGAGGTGCTGGGGCTGGCGAGCTATGACCAGTTTCGCAGCGGCAACGGCTATGCGCATTGCATGGAGCACACCATCATCCTGGCGGCGGCCGCGCGCGGGCGCGGGGTCGGCCGGGCGCTGATGGCGGCGCTGGAGGATCACGCCCGCGCCGCCGGCGCGCATGGCATGATCGCCGCCGTCTCGGCCGAGAACGAGGCCGCGATCGCCTTTCACCGCGCCATCGGCTATGGGCCGGCCGGGCTTGTGCGGCAGGCCGGGCGCAAGTTCGGCCGCTGGCTGGACCTGGTGCTGCTGCAGAAGATCCTCTGACCGCGCCTTGCCTGTCGCCGGGCGCTGTGGAACACTCGCGCCCGGAACGCGGAGGCAGGATGGACAACGGACGGGGCAGGCGGATCACCGGCATCACCGGCGAGGGAGACCCGGTGCGCGATCCATCCGTCGGGGCCCTTCCCCCGGCCCCGCGGGACGCGGGCCGAGGCCGCAGACCCCCGCCCCCCGGCCGCATCGGTGAGCCATGGCGAGGATAGGCGCGCCGCCCGAGACCCATTACACCCTGCCGCCGGATTTCGCCGCCGCGCTGGGGCAATGCGTGGCGAATTTCGGCTGGCTGGAGGAGATCATCAAGCGCACCATCTATGCGCTCGACCGCGCCCGGCTGGCCGACGACCTGACCGAGGCCGAGCTGCAGACCTGGCTGACCCGCATGGGCGCCGTCGCCGATGATTCCATGGGCACGCTGATCGAGCAGCTGGACGCCGCCATGAGCCGCTATCCCGGCTTGCGCGACCGCAGCCGCATCACCGACCGGCTGGCCGAGATCCGGCTGCTGCGCAACCTGCTCTGCCATGCCTCCTGGCGTCCGACCGAGCATCGCGGGCGCTGGCATCCGGCCTTCGTCAGCACCAGGGGCGAGGTGCAGCGCGATCCGCTGGGCATCGACGACCTGAACCGCATCCGCGAGGAGACGGTCGAGATCGGCACCCGGGTGCTGCGGGTGATGCGCGCCACCGGCGTGCAAGGCTATTGGGCCGGGGACGACGAGGCGTAAGCCTTGCGTTGCAAGCCCGCGCGCCATCCGCTAACACCGCTTCGTCCATAGATAAGAGTTTCATATGTCCGCCCAGAACCAGGGGCAAAACGCCTCTCCGCTTCGTCTCGGCATCGCTGGTCTCGGGACGGTCGGCACCGGCACCGTCAAGATCATCCAGAAACACGCCGCCCTGCTGGGCCTGCGCGCCGGCCGGCCCATCGCCATCACCGCCGTCAGCGCCCGCGACCGGATGAAGAACCGCGACCTGGACCTGTCCGGCTATGCCTGGGAGGACGACGCCCGCGCCCTGGCGCTGCGCGAGGACGTGGACGTCCTGGTCGAGCTGATCGGCGGCGACGAGGGCATCGCCCGCGAGGCGGTGACCGCCGCGTTGCGCGCCGGCAAGGATGTGGTGACCGCCAACAAGGCGCTGCTGGCGATCCACGGCCAGGAGCTGGCGGAACTGGCCGAGGCCCATGGCCGGGTGATCCGCTTCGAGGCTGCCGTGGCCGGCGGCATCCCGGTGATCAAGACCATGACCGAGTCGCTTTCCGGCAACGAGATCCGCCGCGTCATGGGGGTGATGAACGGCACCTGCAACTATATCCTGACCCGGATGGAAAGCGCCGGCCTGCCCTATGAGACGGTGTTCGAGGAGGCGCGGCAGCTGGGCTATCTGGAGGCCGACCCGACACTGGACGTGGGCGGCATCGACGCCAGCCACAAGCTGGCGATCCTGGCGGCCATCGCCTTCGGCACCCGCCCCAGCTTCGACGCGGTCGAGATCGAGGGCATCGAGCGGGTCAGCATCGACGACATCCGCCGCGCCGCCGACATGGGCTATCGCATCAAGCTGCTGGGCGTGGCGCAGATGACCGGGCGCGGGCTGGAGCAGCGCATGTCGCCCTGCCTCGTGCCCGCCGACAGCCCCTTGGGGCAATTGCAGGGCGGCACCAACATGGTGGTGATCGAGGGCGATGCGGTCGGCCAGATCGTGCTGCGCGGCGCCGGCGCCGGCGAGGGTCCGACCGCCAGCGCGGTGATGTCCGACGTGGTCGAGATCGCGCGCGGCGTCAGGATGCCGAGCTTCGGCCAGCCGGCCGAGACGCTGGCCAGCCCGCAACCGGCGCGAACGGCAGTGCCGGCGGCCTATTACATCCGCCTGCAGCTGACCGACAAGCCGGGGGCGCTGGCCAAGGTGGCCTCGGTGCTGGGCGACAGCGGCATCTCGATCGACCGCATGCGGCAATACGGCCATTCCCACAGCGAGGGTATCGCGCCGGTGCTGATCGTCACCCACAAGACCACCCCCGAGGCCATCGACCACGCCATCGAGGCCCTGCCCCGCACCGGCGTCATCGCCGGCGAGCCGGTCGAGCTGCGGATCGAGGAGGTCTGATCCGGCGCCGGCCTGGCCCGCCCGCGCTGCCGGATTCGGGGATTTCTGCAACGAAGAAATGGCCGCGCCGGGGTCAGGCCGTGCCCAGGTGGCGCAGGCCGTGGGTCACGTCGGCCCGGACCGCCAGCCGCAGCCCCGGCTCGTCCCCGGCGCGCAGCGAGGCCAGGATCATGCGGTGATGGCGCGGCGGCTCGTTGCGCTTGACCCGGCCGTAGAGCGCGCGCATGGTCGGGCCGAGCTGCAGCCAGACCGTCTCGACGATGGCCAGCATCGCCGGCGCCTGGGCGCGCAGGTAGAGCAGCCGGTGGAATTCCAGGTTGGTGCGGATATAGCCGATCGCGTCATGGCTTTCCGCCGCCTCGCCGATGGCGGCGTTGATCACCGCCATGCGCTCGATCAGCGCCTGGTGGGCGCGCGGCAGGGCGCGGGCGGCCAGTTCCGGCTCGATCAGCCCGCGCAGCGCCGCCAGTTCCTCGATGCGCTCGACCGAAAGCTCCGGCGTGGTGATCCGCCCCGAGGAGGAAAGCGACAGCGCCCCCTCGGCCACCAGGCGCCGCACCGCCTCGCGCGCCGGGGTCATCGAGACGCGATGCTCGGCGGCGATGCCGCGCAGGGTCAGCGCCAGGCCGGGCGGCAGTTCGCCCAGCATGATGCGCTGGCGCAGGTTGCGATAAAGCCGCTCATGGGCGGAACTTTCCGAGGAACGCGAAGCAGTCATGCGCCAGCTGTGATCACAAAACTGGGCGCCGTCAAGTCCGCACGTCAGAGGCGGAACCGCCAGGCCAGCAACTCATGGCCGTGCCTGCGCAGCCAAGCGCGGTGGCGCGCGTAATCCGGCATCAGCCGCCCGGTCGCGGCCCAGAAGGCCGGCGAATGGTCCATATGCGCCAGATGCGCCACCTCATGCGCCGCGACATAGTCCAGCACCTCGGGCGGCGCCATGGCGAGGCGCCACGAGAACATCAGCCGCCCGTCATGGGTGCAGCTGCCCCAGCGCGAGCGCGTGTCGCGCAGCGCCAGCGCCCGGAAGCCGCGCCCCAGCGCCGCCGCGTGGCGGTCGCAGGCCGCGACCAGCCGCGCCTGCGCCAGATGCTTCAGCCAGGCCTCGACCACCACGCCGGCCGGCCGGGCCTGCGGCACCAGCAGCGCCTCGTCGGTCAGCTCGACCCGGCGCGTGCCTGCCGGGGTGATGCGGCGCAGCCGGCCCTCGACCGGTAGCAGCGCGCCATGCTCGGCAAGCTGCAGCGCCGGCATTTCGGCCCGGGTGCGGCGCAGCCACTCGGCCCGCGACTCGGCAAAGGCGCGGCCGTCCGAAAGGCTGGTGCGGCTGGGCAGGGTCAGCACCACCTCGCCCCCCGCCCGCGCCACGCGCAGCGTCATGCGCCGCGCCCGGGCCGAGCGCCGCAGCGTCACCGGAATGTCGCCTCCGACCAGAATCCTGTCCATCATGTCCCGCATCTTGCGATGGTCCGCCTGTTGCCCCATCTTTCCCCTGCACCGCCACCCGCCCGCAAGGGGAAAAGGCTTTGACAGCCCCGCGCGGCTATGGCAGGGGACAGCGGATTTACCTGAACGCGGCAGAAAAAGAGAATACCATGCCCAAAGAGGAATGGGGCACGAAACGCCTTTGCCCCCATTGCGCCACGCGCTTCTACGACCTGAGAAACGACCCGATGACCTGCCCCGCCTGCGGCGCAGAATTCACGCTGGAAAGCCTGACCAACGGCCGCTCGCGCTCGCTGATCTCGGAAAAGACCGCGGCGCGGGAAGAGGACCAGACCGATCTGGTCGATGACGAGGATCTGGACGACGACGCCGATACCGGCGATCTGGACGACGATCTGCTGGACGACGACGACGACGGCGACATGTCGCTGGACGACATCGCCGACGTGCCCGAGAGCGACGACGAGTAAACCCTCGTCCTGACCGGTCCAGGCCCCGGAACGCGACCCGCGGCCGGGGCCTTTCCTTTGGCGGCCGAAGATGCGGATCATCGACAGACAGGCCATGCGCGCCATCCTGCTGACCCCGGACGACCGGGTGCTGCTGATGCGGGTCGATTACGGCACCGGCGACTGGTGGATCACCCCCGGCGGCGGCGCCGAGCCCGGCGAGACCGCCGAGCAGACCCTGCGCCGCGAACTGGCCGAGGAACTGGGCTTCGCCCTGCCCGCGCTTGGCCCGCTGGTCTGGCGCCGCCGCGTCGCGATGACGCTGCGGCAGCGACGCTGGCGGCAGTCCGAGGACTATTTCCTGATCGAGACCCAGGATTTCGTGCCGGTGATCCGGAACGCGCCCGAGGCCGGCGCCATCCGCGAATTCCGCTGGTGGAGCCTGCCCGAGATGCGCCATACCGGCGAGCGGCTGGCCCCGGCCGTCCTGCCGCGCATCGTGCTGGACTATCGCGCGAACGGGCCGCCCGGCAGCCCGCCCGAGATCGAGATCGTCGAGGATTGACCGTCAGGCCGCGTAGACCTCGTCGAAAAACGCCCGTTCCAGCGTGACGGCGCGCCGGAAGAAGTCGCGCGCCTGATCCGCCGCTCCGGGCCCGGCCCGGTCGAACTCCTCGCGCAGGAAGCCGACGAAATCCCGGAAGAAGGCATTGTCGTGCAGCGTGATCCATTCGGCATGGACGAAACGCTCGGGCAGCGGCTGCGGCGCGCGGCTGGCCCAGTCGAGGTAAAGCCCCTCGGCCACGTTCAACACCGCCAGCACGGCGGGATAGCTGCGTGTCGCCGCCGCCTCGCGCATCAGCGCCTGGAACCCCGCGGTGGGCGCGCTGTCGGGGGTGGCGGCGCGATCCGCCTCGTCCACGCCGAGCGCCGCGAAGGCGCGCAGGAAATAGTCGTTCTCCTCGCCCGAGACCATGCCGGCGAAACGCCCGAAGCGCAGCCGCGATTCGAAGCGGTCGGCCGAGGCGATGGCCGCGCCCAGAAGCGTCAGGAAGGCGTCGAGAAAGCGGTGATCCTGCACCAGGTAACGCGCCATCGCCGCATCCGCGATGCTGCCGGCGAACAGCTCGCGCACGAAGCGGTGCTCGACGGCGGCGGTCCAGTCCGCGGCGCATTCCCGGCGCAGGGTTTCGAAAAAGCTCTCGGTCATCGGGGCCCTCATGGCTTGGGGCGAGACCGGGTTGCAGTTCGGCCTCGCGGTGAGGCCGGCAAAAGACAGGCGCATCCTTCCCATCCCTTCGCCGGCATGATCCGGATCAGGTTCGAAGGGTCACCGCGCCGCCCGTCGTCGGGTCGATCAAGGCCAGCGGTCTCTCAGCCCCTTGCCGGGACTCCCCTTGGTGGCGCCAGACTAGCGCGCGGCGCGGCGGCTGTCACGGCCTGCCCACAAGATCGTGAGCCGCGAAATCCGGAACCGGCCGGCTGCGGCGCGGCATTGCGTCTTGCAGCCGGGGGCGAGATGTTATCTCGTTGCCGCAGGGCGGGCGCTACCCGCCCGCAGTCAGGACCGGGACCATGACGACGGGCGAAATGCCGAAACCCACGACCGCGACAGAACTGAACGATCCCGCCGCCTCGCGGCAGAGCCCGAAACAGGTCGGGCTGCGCCTGCACCGGCCGCCGCTTCTGACCAATATCTCGGCCGCGCGCTGGCTGCTGCTGGCCATCGTGGCGGCCTCGATCTATTTCTTCCACGGCTTCCTGGTGCCGGTGCTGGCGGCCATGGTGATCGCGCTGGCCAGCTGGCCCCTGCGCGAGCGCGCCGCCCGCCAGCTGAACCTGGGCCGCACCGGGGCGGCGACGGTGCTGGTGCTGGTGCTGGTCTGCTTCCTGCTGATCCCCATCGCCATGGCGCTGATCTATGCCTTCCGCGAGCTGCGCGACTGGATCAACTGGGCGATCGTGGTCAACAGCTCGGGCGCGCCGACGCCGGGCTGGATGGTCGAGCTGCCGCAGGTCGGCGACTGGCTGGACGAGAACTGGCAGACCTATATCGGCCGGCCCGGCGGCATCAGCGAGATCGTGCAGCTGGTCAGCGGCTCGAATATCGGGGCGATCTATCGCGGCGCGGTGACGGCGGGGACGCTGGCCTTCCACCTGGCGCTGACCTTGCTGTTCATGCTGATTACCCTGTTCGTGCTGTATCGCGACGGCGACAAGATCGTGGCGCAGATCGACCAGGTCGGCCGCCGCATCCTGCCCGACCGCTGGAGCAGGCTGTCGCGCGTCGTGCCCGCGACGATCAGCTCGACCGTGACCGGCATGACGCTGATCGCCATCGGCGAGGGGGTGATCCTGGGCGTGGCCTATTGGCTGGCCGGCGTGCCCTCGCCGGTGACCTTTGGGGTGATCACCGGCTTCATGGCGCTGATCCCGGGCGGCGCGCCGCTGTCCTTCACCCTGGTCTCGGCCTATCTGGTGGCCAGCGGCTCGCCCGTCGAGGGGGCGGCGCTGTTCGTCTGGGGCACCTGCGAGCTGTTCGTGGTGGACAAGACCATCCGCCCGGTTCTGGTCGGCGGCCCGGTCAAGCTGCCGTTCCTGCCGACCTTTTTCGGCCTGATCGGCGGGGTCAAGACCATGGGCATCGTCGGGCTGTTCGTCGGCCCGGTGCTGATGGCGCTGCTGGTCTCGATCTGGCGGGAATGGCAGCGCGAGCTTGCCGAAGAAGAGCAGCGGCAGGACAGCAAGCTGATCGGCCTGGAGTGACCGGGGCCTGACCGGCCCCCGGCGCATGAACGGCGGAACATGGAAAAAGGCGGGGCGCAGATGCGTCCCGCCTTTCCTGTTGCCGCCGGGCTTCCGTCGGCGCCGGCTTCCGGATCAATCCGCCGGAAGCGGCGCCGGAGGCACCACGGGATCCTCCTGCGGCGGCGCGGCCAGCGATTCCGGCAGCGGCGTCAGCGTCACGCCGGCACCGGCGCCCAGCGGCTCGCCCTCGCGATTGGTCTCGGTCGGGGCGACAGCCTCGCCGGGTGCGATCGCGCCCGAGCTCTCGGCCTCGGCTTCGTCCTCGTCCGCGGCGGGGGTCGAGGCCGGGCGGGGCACCGGCACCGGATTGGCCCGGTCGGCCCCGTCGTTGCGCAGGTAGTCGAAGAACTCGCCCTGCGGCTGGATCACCAGCGAGCTGTTCTCGCCCCGCAGCGCCCGCTCATAGGAGGTCATCGAGCGGGTGAAGGCAAAGAACTCGGGGTCGCGGCCGAAGGCATCGGCGTAGATGGCGTTGCGGCGGGCATCGGCTTCGCCGCGCACCACTTCGGCGCGCTTCCGCGCCTCGGAGGTCAGCTCGACCACGGTGCGGTCGGCGGCGGCGCGGACGCGCTGCGCGGCCTCGCCACCGCGGGCGATCTCGTCGGCGGCCTCGCGCTCGCGCTCGGCACGCATCCGGGCATAGGTCGCGGTCAGGTTCTGCTCGGGCAGGTCGGTGCGGGTCAGGCGCACGTCGATGACGCGGATGCCCAGGTCGCGGGCATCGTCGCGCGACAGGTCGCGGATGCGGTTCATCAGCGGCGTCCGGTCGTCCGACAGCACCGTGGTCGAGGGCACCGAGCCCAGCACCTGCCGGATCGCATTGGTCACGATCGGCTCAAGCCGGCGCTGCGCGAATTCGATGCCGCCCGCCCCCACCGCGCGGCGGAACTGCACCACGTCGGTGATCTGCCAGCGCGCGAAGGCGTCGACCACCAGACGGCGGTCGTCCAGCGGCGTGACCTCCATCGGCGGGGTCGGCAGGCCGAGGATACGGGCGTCGTATTTCACCACATTGTCGAGGAAGGGCACCTTGACGCCCAGGCCCGGCTCCTCGCGCACGTCGACCACTTCGCCGAAGCGCAGGACAAGCGCCTTTTCACGCACATCGACGATATAGAGCGAGGAGATGACCAGGACCGCCACCACGACCAGGAAGGGCAGCGCCAGAAGCGAGATTGCACGGTTCATCACTGGTTCCCCCCGCTGGTGTTGCCCGAATTGGCGTTGCCCGTATTGCGGTTGCCGGAAGCCGGCGCCCCGCTGCGCAACTGATCCAGCGGCAGATAGGGCACCACGCCCGGCCCCGCCTCGCCGTCGAGGATGACCTTGTTCACCCCGCCCAGAACCTTCTCCATGGTTTCCAGATACATCCGCCGGCGCGTCACCTCCGGCGCCTTCACATATTCGTCATAGACCGAGTTGAAGCGCGCGGCCTCGCCCTCGGCGGTGTTCACCGCCTCGGCGCGATAGGCCTCGGCGCGTTCGATCACGGCGGCGGCCTCGCCCCGGGCGCTGGCCAGCACGCGGTTCGCATAGGCGTCGGCCTCTTTCTCCAGCCGGTCGCGTTCCTGCTGGGCGGCCTGCACCTCGCGGAAGCTGTCGATCACCTCGCGCGGCGGATCGGCGCGGTCCAGGTTGACGCGCAGCACGTTGATCCCCGCCTCATAGGCGTTCAGCGTGTTCTGCACCGCCAGCTTGAGGTCGTCGGCGATGGCGCCGCGGTCGCGGTTCAGGATCGGCGCCAGTTCGGACCGCGCCACGATGTCGCGCATGGCCGATTCCGAAACCGCGCGGATCGTGTCCTCGGGATCGGCGAGGTTGAACAGGAATTTCTCGGGGTCCGAGATGTTCCAGACCACCTGATAGGCCATGTCCACGATGTTCTGGTCGCGGGTCAGCATCAGCCCCGAATCCATCGGCCCGGCGCGGCCGGTGCCGATTTCCGTGGTCCGTTCGCCCGAGACCTGCACCACCTCGGCGGTGACGACCGGCCAGGGCGCGAAGTTGAGGCCCGGCTCGCCGGTGCCGACGGGCTTGCCGAACAGCAGCTCGACCGCGCGTTCCTCGGGCTTGACGGTGTAGAAGCTGGAAAAGGCCCAAAGCGCCACCACGGCAAGCGCCGCGATGCCCCAGGTGCCGCGGTTCATCTGGAATTGCGGGCCCTGCGGACGGCGCGGACCGCCGCCGCGATTGCCGCCGCCCGGCCCCTTGCCGCCCATCAGCACCCGCAGACGGTCCTGGCCCTTGCGCACCAGTTCCTCGATCTCGGGGATCTGGTCGCCCCGGCGCGGCCCCTGCGGACGGTCGTCCTTGCCGCCCCCCGGCCCGCCCCAAGGACGCTGGCCGCCCCCCTGCGGCGGCTCTCTGCCGCCCTTGCCATCATCTCCGCCGCCGCCCCAGGGGCCTTGTCCTGCCATAAATCTCGTGCCTCGCTTTACGTCCGTGTGGTTGAAACTGGTGGCTTCGGCCGGAAAATCAAGCCGATGCGACGGGTTTGTCCAGATTTGCCGCCCCGACCCGGCGGGTGGGCCTGCGCATGGTCACAAGCTCTTCGGCCAGGGTCGGGTGCACGGCGATGGCGGCGTCGAAATCGGCCTTGGTGGCGCCCATGCCCATCGGCACCGCGACCATCTGGATCATCTCGCCCGCCTCGGGACCGAAGATGTGGCAGCCCAGCACCTTGTCGGTTGCGGCATCCACCACCAGCTTCATCACCGCCCGCGCATCCGAGCCGGCGAAAAGCGAGCGCATGGGCCGGAAGCTGGCGACATAGATGTCGGCGGGACCGCAGGCCTCGGCCTCCTCCTCGGTCAGGCCGATGGTCGCCAGCTCATGCGGGCGGGTATAGACCGCCCCCGCCACCAGCCGGTGATCGACCTTGCGGGGCCGGGCGCCGAAGACCATGTCGGCGAAGCTGTGCCCCTCGCGGATCGCCACCGGGGTCAGGTTCACCCGGTCGGTCACGTCGCCGACAGCATAGATCGACGGCACCGAGCTTTGCGACCATTCGTCCACCAGGACCTCGCCCTTGCGGCCCAGCCGGACGCCCGCCTCCTCGAGCCCCAGCCCCTTGGTATAGGGCGCGCGGCCGGTGGCGAACATCACCGCGTCGAAGATCTCGCTGCTGTCGTCCTCGAAGGTGGCGCGGATGGCCGCCCCCTCGCGGTCCAGCCGCACCGGATTGGTGTTCAGCCGCACATCGACGCCGATGGCGCGCAGCTGCTCGGTGACATGGCGGCGCATCTCGGCATCGAAGCCGCGCAGCACCGCATCGCCGCGATAGGCCAGCGCGGTGGCGCAGCCGAGGCCCTGCAGGATGGTGGCGAATTCGCAGGCGATGAAGCCGCCGCCCACCACCAGCATCCGGCCCGGCAGATCTTCCATCGTGAACAGGTCGTCCGAGATCAGCCCCAATTCCTTGCCTGGGATGTCGGGGCGCTGCGGCCGGCCGCCGACCGCGATCAGGATATGCTTGGCCGTCAGGCGCTGGCCGTCCGCCAGCTCGACCGTATGGGCGTCGTGCAGCCGGGCGCGCTGGATATGCACATCGACCCCGGCATTGACCAGCCCCGAGGTATAGGCGCCCTCCAGCCGGTCGAGCTCGCGCCCGAGCTTGCCGTGGAACTCGGCCCAGTCGAAGCGGCCCTCGCTGGCGCCCTGCCAGCCATAGCCGCGCGATTCGGCCGCGGCCGCCTGGGCCTGCGAGGCGAAGATCATCAGCTTCTTGGGCACGCAGCCGCGGATGACGCAGGTGCCACCCATGCGGCTTTCCTCGGCCAGGCCGACGCGGGCGCCGTATTCGCTGGCCGCGATCCGCGCCGCGCGCACCCCGCCCGAGCCGCCGCCGATGACGAAAAGGTCGTAGTCGAATTTCATGCCATGTCCTCGCGCCGCAGTTCCACCACCGAGCCGTCCGGGCAGCCGATGATCGCAAGCTCGCAGATATTCAGGAAAAGCCCGTGTTCAACCACCCCGGCGATGGAGGACAGCTCGGCCGCCAGTTCCTCGGCGTCCGGGATGGATTCCAGCGCCAGATCCAGGATCAGGTTGCCCTCGTCGGTCAGCAGCGTCTGCTCGCCGCGCTTGCGCAGCAGGATCGGGCGCCGGGTCAGGTCCAGCCGGTCCAGCGCCCGCTGGATCAGCGTCTTCGTGGCCTGCCAGCCGAAGGGAATCACCTCGACCGGCAGGTGAAAGGCGCCGAGCCGGTCCACCACCTTGCCCTGGTCGGCGATGACCACCATGCGGTCCGAAGCGGTGGCGACGATCTTTTCGCGCAGATGCGCCGCCCCGCCGCCCTTGATCAGGTTCAGGTCCGGGTCCACCTCGTCGGCGCCGTCGATGGTCAGGTCCAGCCAACCGATATCGTCCAGCTCCTCGACCTTCAGCCCCAGCGCACCCGCCAGTTCGGCCGTCGCCTTCGAGGTCGCGGCGCAGCGCAGCTCGAAGCCTTCCTCCCTGACCCGCTGCGCGAGGCGGCGCACGAAGATCGCGGCGGTCGAGCCGGTGCCCAGGCCCAGCCGCATCCCCGGCTCGACCAGTGCCACGGCGGCACGGGCGGCGGCATCCTTGGAAAGGTCGGCGATGGCGGGGTCGGTCATGGCAGGGGTCCTTGGCAGAATGGCAGGCTCGCGTCCTTATACGCAGAAGCCGCGCCATGGGCTACTGCCGGCTGCGTCTTTTGGCCGCGACGAAACGCCTGCCTTGCGGCGATTGCCTCGGGGCGGCGGCTGACCTAAATCTGGCGGCCATGACGATACCCGCCACATATGCCGCCATCATCACCGCCGCCGGCCGCGGCACCCGCGCCGGAGACGGCCCGCCCAAGCAATGGCGCCCTCTTGCCGGGCAAACCGTGCTGGAGCGCAGCATCGCCGCCTTTGCCGGCTTCCCGCGCATCGTGGTGACGCTAGCGCCCGAGGACATGGCGCGCGGCGTGGCCGAGCTTGCCGGCCCGGTCGTGCTGGTCGCGGGCGGCGCCACGCGCAGCGACAGCGTGCGCGCGGCGCTGGAGAGCCTGGAGGGCAGCGGCGTCACCCATGTGCTGATCCATGACGGCGCCCGGCCGCTGGTCTCGCCCCGCGTGATCGCCGGCGTCATCGAGGCGCTGGAGGCGGGCAGCCCCGCCGCCGCCCCCGCCCTGCCGGTCACCGATGCGCTCTGGCGGGCCGAGGACGGGCGCGTCGCCGCCACCGCCAGCCGCGAGGGGCTGTTTCGCGCCCAGACCCCGCAGGGTTTCGCGCTGGACGCCATCCTGGCCGCGCATCGCGCCCATCCCGGGGGCGCGGCGGATGACGTGGAACTGGCGATCCGCGCCGGCCTGCCCGTCGCCGTGACGCCGGGCGACGAGGACAATCTGAAACTGACCTGGCCCGGCGATTTCGCCCGGGCCGAGCGTATCCTGGGGGACGCGATGGACATCCGGCTTGGCAACGGTTTCGACGTGCACGCCTTTACCGAAGGCGACCATGTCTGGCTTTGCGGGGTGAAGATCCCGCATGACAAGGCGCTCTTGGGCCATTCCGATGCCGATGTGGGGATGCATGCCCTGACCGACGCGCTTTATGGCGCGCTGGCGCAGGGCGATATCGGCCGGCATTTCCCGCCCTCGGACCCACAATGGAAGGGCGCGGAAAGCCACATCTTCCTGCGCCACGCCGCGATGCTGGCCCGGCAGATGGGCTATGAGATCTCGAATGCCGACGTGACGCTGATCTGCGAGCGGCCCAAGGTCGGCCCGCATGCCGGCGCCATGGCGCTGCGCCTGTCCGAAATCATCGGCGTCGAGCCCGACCGGGTCAGCGTCAAGGCCACCACTTCGGAACGGCTGGGCTTTACCGGGCGCGAGGAAGGCATCGCCGCCATCGCCACCGCCACGCTGGTCGGGGGGTGACGATGGAACGGATGATCGCGAGCTTCTTCGGCATCGGCCACCTGCGCCCCGCGCCGGGCACCTGGGGCTCGGCAGCGGCCGTGGCGCTGGGGGTGGCGGCCCATGAATGGCTCAGCCCTTGGCTGGTGCCGGCGGGCGTGGTGCTGGCGGTGCTCTTGGGCTTCTGGGCGGTGCCGCGGGTGCTGGAGGGCAGCGCCGACAAGGACCCGTCCTGGATCGTCATCGACGAGGTCGCGGGCCAATGGCTGGCCATGAGCTTCACGGTGATCCCGCTGGCGCGGCACGGCGTTTCGATCCTGGATGCCTGGCCCGGTTTCGTCGCGCCCTTCCTGCTGTTCCGGCTCTTCGACATCTGGAAGCCCTGGCTGGTGGGCCGGGCCGACCGGCGCGGCGGCGCGGCGGGGGTGATGCTGGACGACCTCTGGGCCGGGTTGTTCGCCGGGCTGGTCTCGGTCATGCTGGCCGGGCTTTACCATGCGCTGCTGGAGCCGATGCTGTCGTGACCGATCCCGCGGAAATCCTTGATCTGGCACGCAAGCGCGGGGTGATGATCGCCACGGCGGAAAGCTGCACCGGCGGGCTGATCGCCGGGCGGCTGACCGATGTGCCGGGCTCCTCGGATGCGGTGGACCGCGGTTTCGTCACCTATTCCAACGCCGCCAAGATCGAGATGCTGGGCATCCGCCCCGAGACGCTGGAGACGCATGGCGCGGTCAGCGAGGAGATCGCGGCCGAGATGGCCCAAGGCGCGCTGGCGCGCTCGCAGGCCGGCGTCGCGGTCGCCGTCACCGGCATTGCCGGGCCGGGCGGGTCCGAGAGAAAGCCCGAGGGCCGGGTCTGCTTCGGCCTTGCCGATGCGGGCGGCGTCCGAACGGAAACGGTGGAATTCGGCCCGCGCGGCCGCGCCGCGGTGCGCGCCGCCACGGTCGAGCACGCGCTGGCGCTGCTGAAGGCGGCGCTGCTCTAGGCCAGCGCCCGCAGGGCCGCGGTCACGTCGTCCAGCCGCGTGTCCCAGCCGCAGACCAGCCGGATCGAGACCGGCTCCTCGCCCTCGGCATCCTGGGTATGCGGCCAGAGATGATAGCAGATGCCGCTGGCGCAGGCCCGGCCATGCAATTCGCGCGGGATGGTGGCAAAGACCGCGTTCGACTCGACGCGCTGGTCGATGCGCACCCCCGGCAGCCGCGCCAGACCCAGCGCCAGCTCATGCGCCATGGCATTGGCATGCCGCGCCAGCTGCAGCCACAGCTCGCCCTCGAGCCAGGCCAGGACCTGCGCCGAAAGGAAGCGATGCTTCGAGATCAGCGCCCCGGCGCGCTTGCGGCGGAACTCGAACTCCTCGGAAAGCGCCGGATCGAAGATCACCACCGTCTCGACGCCCATGCAGCCGTTCTTGGTGCCGCCCAGCGACAGGATGTCGACCCCCGCCCGCCAGGTCAGGTCGGCGGGCGAGACGTCGAGGCTGGCCAGTGCATTGGCGAAGCGCGCCCCGTCCATATGCACGCCCAGCCCGTGTTCGCGCGTCAGCCCCGCCAGCGCCGCGACCTCGTCCGGGCCGTAGACCGTGCCCCATTCGGTGGCGTTGGTCAGGGTCAGCGCCGCATTGCGCCCGGCATGGACCGCGTCGCGGCCGTGGACGTGCAGCGCCTCGGCCAGCGCCTCGGGGGTGATCTTGCCGCCGATGCCGGGCACCGGGACCAGCTTCGCGCCGGCGGTGAAGAATTCCGGCGCCCCGGCCTCGCTGGTCTGCACATGCGCGTCGGCATGGCAGAAGATCTTGCCCCAGCCGGGCGAGAGCAGCGACAGCGCCAGCGCATTGGCCGCCGTGCCGGTGGGCACGAAATGCACCGCCGCCTCGGGCGCATCGAACAGCTCGCGCACGCGGTCCTGCGCCGCGCGGGTGACGCTGTCGCCGCCATAGGAGGGCAGATGGCCTTCATTCGCGGCCGCCAGCGCCGCCATGATGCGGGGATGCACGCCCCCCGCATTGTCCGAGGCAAAGTTCATGCCAGATCCTCGATGATATACTCGTCCCAGTCGTCCTCGGTCACCGTAAGCTCGCTGACGGTCCAGCCGCGCACCGAGGCGCCGGCGCGGTGCACCGATTCGCGATCCCCCGAAATCAGGTAGTGCCAGTCGTAGAGCGGCTTGCCCTCGGCGCGCAACCTGTAGGCGCAGGTCGAAGGCAGCCACCAGGCGATATCCTTGAGCTTCTTCGGGGTCAGGACCACGCAATCGGGGACGAAATCATGGCGGTTGGCATAGCTCATGCATTGGCAGGACTGGCCGTCGAGCAACCGGCAGGCGACGCGGGTAAAGGCCAGCTCGCCGGTATCCTCGTATTCGATCTTGTTGAGGCAGCACTTGCCGCAGCCGTCGCAAAGCGCCTCCCATTCCTGCTGGTCGAGGCTGGCCAGCGGCAGCTCCCAGAACCGGGGGCGCATCAGCGGGTCGCCAGGATCTCGCGCGCCTGGGCGCTGTCGCGGTCCATCTGCGCGATCAGCGCCGGCAGGCCGTCGAACTTCGCCTCGGGGCGCAGATATTCGACCAGCGCCACCGAAAGGTGCTGACCATAGAGATCGGCGGCGAAATCGAAGATATGCACTTCCAGATTGGGCCGGTTCTCGCCGAACATCGGCCGCACGCCGAGGCTGGCCACGCCCTTGTAGCTGCCGCGGTCCGGCCCGGTCAGCACATCGACCAGGACGGCATAGATGCCCAGTGCCGGCAGGTGCAGCCCCTCCACCGCCATGTTCGCGGTCGGATAGCCCAGGTCGCGGCCGCGCTTGTCGCCGTGCAGCACCTCGCCGTCGATGCGGTGCCAATGGCCCAGCATGCGCTCGGCCTCGCGGGTGCGGCCCTCGGCCAGCGCCTTGCGGATCGCGGTCGAACTGTATTCCACCTCGCCATTGCCGACCAGCGGCGCGACGGTGACGCCGAAGCCCAGCTCTCGCCCCAGCCGCGCCAGGACCTGCGCATTGCCGGAACGCTTGCGGCCGAAGCAGAAATCCGCGCCCACGGTGATGTGGCGTACGCCCAGCCCGTCGACCAGCACCTCGCGCGCGAAGCCCTCGGGCGAAAGCCCGGCCAGCACCGCGTCGAAGGGCAGTTCGTAAAGATGGTCCACGCCCAGCCGCGCCAGCCGGTTCGCCCGCGATTCCGCATTCATCAGCCGGAAGGCGGGGCCTTCGGGCGCGAAGAACTCGCGCGGATGCGGCTCGAAGGTGATGACGCCCAGGGGCGCGTCGCAGGCGGCGCGGGCGGCGTCGATCACCGAGCGATGGCCAAGATGGACGCCGTCGAAATTGCCCATGGCGACGGTGGCCCCGCGGGCATCGAGCGGCAGAGCTTTCCAGTCGTGATGGATGCGCAATCGGGCCCCCGATGGGCCGAAGGCCGGCCCTGTCAGTCGAATTTACGGCTTGGCGCCAGGACGACGGCCTCACCTTTCAGGACGACCGTATCACCGACAAGGCAGCGGGTTGCAAGGGTCACGCGGCGCTTTGTATGGTCGATCGCCTCGACCGTGACCTCGGCGCGCACCAGATCGCCCGGCCGCACCGGGGCCATGAATTTCAGCGTCTGGCCCAGATAGACCGTGCCATGGCCGGGCAGCTGCTCGCCGATCACCGCCGAGATCAGCCCGGCCGTCAGCATGCCATGGGCGATGCGGCCCTCGAAGATGGTGTCCTGCGCATAGGCCTCGTCCAGATGCACCGGATTGCGGTCGGTCGAGACCTTGGCGAACATCTCGATATCCTCGTCGGTCACTACCTTCTGCAGGTAGCGCATCATCCCGACCTCGAGATCCTCGATGACGATCGTGCCGCGCGGCAGGTTGTCCAGCATCATTCAGTGCTCCCGATGAGTGGCTCCATGCTGCATAGCAGCAAAAACACCGTCGCGCAACAAAATAACACAGTCACCAGCCAGAAAGACTGATTGTTACCGAACCGTTCAGCGCAGCCGGCCGATGCTGTAGGCCGGATCCTGCGAGCGCAGCGCCAGCCATTCGGCAAGCCGGGCCGGATCGGGATTCTCGACATCCGGGCCGAACTGGTCGAAGCCGAGACCCCCGGTCACGAACAACGCATCCAGCCCCTCGCCCGCGGCGCCGGCGATGTCGGTGGCGATGCCGTCGCCGATGGCCAGGATGCGGGCATTGTCCTCCAGCCCCAGCCGGCGGCGTGCCAGGTCGTAGATCGGCGGATGCGGCTTGCCGAAGTAAAGCGACGTGCCGCCCAGATCCTCGTAAAGCTCGGCCAGCGCCCCGGCGCAGTAAAGCCGCTTTTCGCCCATGTCCACCACCACATCGGGATTGGCGCAAAGCAGCTTCAGTCCGCGTTCGCGCGCCAGCATCAGCCGGCCGCGGTAATCCTCGGGCACCTCGGTCAGGTCGTCGAACAACCCGCAGCAGACGATGCCCTCGGCCTCTTCCAGAGGCACGCGGGCGATCGGCGGGGCGTCGCGCCATTCCTCGGGGATATCGGCAAAGAAGCCCTCGTCCTTGGGCTGGGCGATGGCCCAGACGCGGCGGCCGACGGCACCGGCGAACATCGCATCCTGCGCCGCGTCGCCCGAGCTGACGATGGCGTCCCAGGCATCGCGCGGCACGCCCATGCGGTCGAGCTGCGCGGCCACGTATTTCTGCGGCCGCGGCGCATTGGTCAGCAGCACCACCCGCCCGCCATTCGCGCGGAAGCCCTGCAGCGCGGCGACGGCGGCGGGAAAGGCCGCGACGCCATTGTGCAGGCAACCCCAGAGGTCACAGAACAGCACGTCGTAGTTCAGCGCGATCTCGTCGAGCGCGCGGATGATCTGCGTCATGGAAGGGCCCTTCGGGTCAGACGGCCAGCGCCGGGATGATCTGCTTCTTGCGCGACATGATGCCGGGCAGCACCACCGTGTCGCCCGAGACGGCAGCGTTGAAGCTTTTCTCGGCGACCTGCTTCACGAAGTCGTTCGGCACCAGCAGGGTGGCTTCCTCGTTCAGGATGTCGACGATGAACAGCAGCACCTCGTCGGCGCCGTCGGCGGCGGCCACGGCGGGCATGGCGGCGATCAGCGCGTCCTTGCGATCCAGCAGCACCTGCGGCGCCGTGGTCTCCAGCACCGAGACGCGCAGCTGCTTGCCGCCGAGCGCGTATTCCTTGCTGTCCATGCGCAGCAGCGCCTCCTCGGTAAAGGCCGAGACGTCGGACTTGGCCGCGAACATCTCGGCGGCATAATCGGGGATCGAGACGCCCAGGTCCTTCGCCAGCTTCTCGGCCACGAAGCGGTCATGCGGGGTGGTGGTCGGGCTGCGGAATTCCAGCGTGTCCGACAGGATGCAGGTCAGCATGGCGCCCTTGACGGCGCGGGGCGCGCGGGCCAGGTCCTCGTCGCCGATCAGGTCGTGCATGATCGTCGCGGTGCAGGCCAGCGGCCGGATGGTGATGTTGATCGGCAGGCGGGTCTTGATACCGCCGGCCAGCAGGTGGTGGTCGATGATCTCGATCACATCGGCCTCGGCCAGCGAATCGGGCAGCTCGGCGGGGTTGTTGGTGTCCACCACCACGCATTGCTCGCCCGGCGCCACATCCGCGATGATCTCGGGCTTGTCGAGGCCCCATTTCGCCAGCATCCAGGCGGCTTCGGTGTTCGGCTCGCCCTGCAGCACGGGTTTGGCCGGGGTCTTGCGCACCTCGGACAGATACCAGGCCCAGATGATGGGCGAGCCGGTCGAATCGGTGTCGGGGGCCTTGTGGCCGAAAACCTTGATCATGGGGATCCCCTGAAGCTTGGGCGGAAAATTCGCCGGCGTTATAGGGGCGCGGCCCGGCAATGTCTATCAACCCAGCGAGACCGCCGCGTTCACCGCCAGCGCCAGCAGCACCGTGTTGTAGAAGAACGAGAAGGCGGAATGGAACAGCGTCACCCGCCGCATCCGCGTGCTCTGCGCCGTCACGTCGGCGGTCTGGGCCGCCATGCCCAGCGTGAAGCTGTAATAGAGGAAATCCCAGATCCCCGCATCCCCGCCGCCATGGGCAAGGCCGGGAAAGCCCAGTCCCCGTGCCTCGGTCCCGTCCGGCCCGCGCGCATACCACAGGCTGGCATAGTGGAATGCCATGACGGTGTGGATCATCGCCCAGCCCAGCGGCACCGAGGCCAGGGCCAGCACCGGGCGCAGCGCGATCCCGGCATGGGGGTCGCGGATCGTCAGCAGGATGGCGGCCAGGCTGATCGCCACCGCGCCGCCCGCCAGCGGCACGATCAGCACCATGCCCTCGTCGTCGCGGTCGGCCTGCCGGCGCAGCTCCTCGGCGCCGATGCCGCGCATCAGCAGCCCGGTCAGCGCCAGATAGGCAGCGCAGAACAGCACCGAGAAGATCAGCAGCCGGTCCACGGCCTGCAGCCGGTAGAAGGCCAGCCCGGCCGCCAGGCCAAGCGCGAAGCTGAGCAGGAAGCGCAGATGCCTGCGCAGGTCCTGCAGCATCAGACCCGGGTCTGCTGGTGCTGAAGGATGCGCCAGTCGCCGGCGCGGCGGATCCAGGTCGTGGTGCAGAGCGCGCGATAGGTCTCGGCCCCGGCGCGGCGGGCGGTGGCGTGATAGGCCAGCACGCAGACCTCGTCGGTCTCGATGCTGGCGCGCTCGGCCATGGTCACCTCTTGCCAGCGCGGGGCGGATTGCAGGGCGGCGACCGCCGCGGCGCGATTCAGGATGCCCGTGGGCGCGAAGGCCATCAGGCAGGACCCGTCCAGCTTGCGCGCCGCCTCGGCCACGCCCGCCAGCCAGAATTCGCGTTCCTCGCGCCAGAGCTCATCCGCCATCGCCTTTCCCCTCCACCGTGATCGGGCTGATGGTCCAGCCCCTGTTTTCCAGCAATCGCAGCACGCCATGCTCGCCCGGCAGGTGCAGCGCGCCGAAGCCGACGACCACGGCCTTGCCCTGCCCGGCCGCCTCGGCCGCTGCCTGTTCAATGGGTTCGATCCAGCTTTCGTTCCGCTGGTCCATCAGCTTTTCCTGCGCCAGCCGCATCTGCCCGTCGATCTCGGCCCGGGTCAGCCCGGAATGGTCATAGGCGTCGAAGCGGCCGAATTCCCAGATCTTCCAGCTGTCGCCGGCGAAATAGGTATCCGCCAGCGTCACCGCGTAATCGTCGGCATATTGCGCGGCGGGCATGGCGGCGCGGATCATGTCCTCTTCCTCCTTGGGGGTCATGCCCTCGAAAAGGGTGAAGACCGTGTCCCAGGGCTCCAGCGCTCGGACCGGCACGCCGGCGGCCTCGGCCCGCCCGACCAGAAGGTGATCCAGGCCGCCGGGATCGCCCTTTTCCTCGATCACCCGCATCATGCAGGGCGAGACGCCCAGCATCACCGCCACATACCAGGGCCGCAGCCGGCTGGCGATGACCGCGGGCAGGCCCCGCGCCTCGAGCGCCGCGGCAAGCGATTTCCATTCCGCCTCCGTCAGCCGCTCGGGCAGGGTCGGCCCCTCGGGATCGACCAGCAGGGAGGGGTCCGAGGTCATGGCCTCGGCCAGCCGCGCCTCTTCCTCGGGGCCGGCCTCGACCAGCAGCAGGGCGGCCGCGTCGATCTCGGGGCCGAAATGCCGCATGGTCAGGTCATGGCGCGGATCGGCGAAGTGATAGGTGCCCAGCAGCGTGACCCGCCGGTCGCCCTTCTCGGCGCGCCAGAACAGGCCGTGGCGATAGGGCACGCCCTCGGCCGCGGCGTCCAGCTCGGCCCGCCGTTCCGGCGTCATGCGCTCGAACAGGTTCTGCCCCACGCAGTCCTGCGCCGCCGCGGGCAGGGCCAGGGCGGCGGCGGCAAGCAGGGCGGTCAGGATCGGCTTGAGGCGCATCGGTTCGGTTCCAGCAGCATCGACATGTGGCGGGCAGCATGGCACGGGCGCGCTGGCGGCGCCAGCCTAGCCGGGCAGCGGCAGTTCCTGCGGCGGCGGCGCCCCGGCGGCCACCGCGCGCCAGATGCGCTCGACCTGCGCGGCCTTGGCGGACCAGGTGAAATCGCGCATGACGCGGGCCTGCGCCGCCGCCGCCATCCCCGGCAGCACCGCCGGATCGGCGGCGATGGCCTCAAGCCGCGCGCGCAGTCCCGCCACCAGCTCGGCCCGGCTGCCCATGGGAATGCGAAAGCCGGTCGCCTGATCGACCAGCTCGCCCGGCCCGGCGTAATCCGCGACCACCGGCACCACGCCGAGCGCCATCGCCTCCAGCACCACCCCGCCGCCGAATTCCCGCACCGAGGGAAAGACCAGCAGCTGCGCCTGCGACGCGACGCCCTGCACCTGCTCGTGCGGCAGCCAGCCGTGGAACCGGACCGCCTGCTCCACCCCCTCGCGCGCCACCATCGCGCGCAGGCTGTCGCCCTGCGGCCCGTCGCCGACGATATCCAGCGTCAGCTGCCCGGCGCGCAGCAGCGGCAGCGCCGCCTCGACCGCCATGTCGGCCCCCTTGTAGGGCACGAGGCGGCCGATGAAGCAGCCGCGCAGCGGCAGGGCCCCGGGCTGGGGCGCGGTCAGGCTGAAGCGCGCGGGATCGATGGCGTTCTCGGGCAGCCAGACGGTCTTGTGGCGGTATCGCGCCGGGATCTCGCCCAGGGTGTGCATCGAGCCGCAGATGATCGCCGCGGCATGGCGCAGCATCGCCCCCCTGCCCGGCAGCGCCTTGTAGGCGCCGCGCACATAGGACAGCCATTCCTTTTCCCGCCGCCGCTCGCTGTCGAAGCCCCGGGGCCAGGGGACGCCGCCGTTCAGCGGTCCCAGCACGAAAGGCACGCGGGCCCTGGCGCAGAGCGGCGCGATGCGGCTGTTCGCGGTGGGCGTCAGCGGCGTCACCCGATGCACGACGTCATATGCGCCGGCACGGATCCGCTCGCCGAAGGCGCGCCAGACCAGCCGCTCGAAATAGCCGTAGCCCAGGGTCGAGACCGCGGTCTTCATGGTCCAGCCCACGCCCTTGCCCATGCTGAGCCGCTCGGCCAGCCGCCACATCGGCGCGGCCAGCTTCTCGCTGTCGATGGCGGTGAAGTCGCGCCCCTCGACCAGGCCGGCGCGCAGGATCGCCTCGCGGTTGCGGACCTGGGTGACGATATGGACATCGGCCACCGCGCGCAGCGCATGGGCCAGCGACCAGCCGACCAGCGGGACCGAGACCCATTCGGGATTCGCCGCCTCGGCAATGACAAGGGCCTTCAGACGCCGTTCCACCATCAGTTCCGCCCGCGCTGCTTCCCCTTCGGCCTAGCCGCGGCGCAGAAAGCGCGTCAAGCGGATTTCGCGATGAAATTTCCCGATCGTGGACCGTTGACAGCCCGCGCGCACGCGCCTAGATGGGCGTCATTGGCACTCACCGGAGCCGAGTGCCAACAGCTGCAACACTGCAACCTGAAACACCGGAGTGTTCTACAATGGCTTTCAAACCGCTGCATGACCGCGTTCTGGTCCGTCGCGTCCAGTCGGACGAAAAGACCAAGGGCGGCCTGATCATCCCCGACAGCGCGAAAGAGAAACCCGCCGAGGGCGAGATCATCGCCGCCGGCGAAGGCGCGCGCAAGGATTCGGGCGAGCTGATCGCGCCCGCGGTCAAGGCCGGCGACCGGGTGCTCTTCGGCAAATGGTCGGGCACCGAGGTCACGATCGACGGCGAAGAGCTGCTGATCATGAAGGAAAGCGACATCCTGGGCATCATCGCCTGATCGTCCCTTCCAGATAACCCATTCAAGGAGCGATTCAAATGGCTGCGAAAGAAGTCAAGTTCAACACCGACGCCCGCGACCGCATGCTGAAGGGCGTGAACATCCTGGCCGATGCGGTCAAGGTGACGCTGGGCCCGAAGGGCCGCAACGTGGTGATCGACAAGTCCTTCGGCGCGCCGCGCATCACCAAGGACGGCGTCTCGGTCGCCAAGGAGATCGAGCTCTCGGACAAGTTCGAGAACATGGGCGCCCAGATGGTCCGCGAAGTCGCTTCGCGCACCAATGACGAGGCCGGCGACGGCACCACCACCGCCACCGTGCTGGCCCAGGCCATCGTGAAAGAGGGCATGAAGGCGGTCGCCGCCGGCATGAACCCGATGGACCTGAAGCGCGGCATCGACGTTGCCACCGCGAAAGTGGTCGAGGCCATCAAGGCCGCCGCCCGCCCGGTCAACGACTCGTCCGAAGTCGCCCAGGTCGGCACCATCTCGGCCAACGGCGAAAGCTTCATCGGCCAGCAGATCGCCGAAGCCATGCAGCGCGTCGGCAACGAGGGTGTGATCACCGTCGAAGAGAACAAGGGCATGGAGACCGAGGTCGAGGTCGTCGAAGGCATGCAGTTCGACCGCGGCTACCTCTCGCCCTATTTCGTGACCAATGCCGACAAGATGATCGCCGAGCTGGAGGATGCCTACATCCTGCTGCACGAAAAGAAGCTGTCGTCGCTGCAGCCGATGGTCCCGCTGCTGGAATCGGTGATCCAGTCGCAGAAGCCGCTGCTGATCGTGGCCGAGGACGTCGAGGGCGAGGCGCTGGCCACGCTGGTCGTCAACAAGCTGCGCGGCGGGCTGAAGATCGCTGCCGTCAAGGCTCCGGGCTTCGGCGACCGCCGCAAGGCCATGCTGCAGGACATCGCCATCCTGACCGGCGGCCAGGTGATCTCGGAAGACCTGGGCATGAAGCTGGAAAACGTCACCATCGACATGCTCGGCCGCGCCAAGAAGATCTCGATCAACAAGGACAACACCACCATCGTCGACGGCGCCGGTGAGAAGGCCGAGATCGAGGCCCGCGTGTCGCAGATCCGCCAGCAGATCGAGGAGACCACCTCGGACTACGACCGCGAGAAGCTGCAGGAGCGTGTCGCGAAACTGGCCGGCGGCGTCGCCGTCATCCGCGTCGGCGGCATGACCGAGATCGAGGTCAAGGAGCGCAAGGACCGCGTCGACGACGCGCTGAACGCGACCCGCGCGGCGGTGCAGGAAGGCATCGTGGTCGGCGGCGGCGTGGCCCTGGTGCAGGGCGCCAAGGCCCTGGAAGGCCTGACCGGCGCGAACTCGGACCAGGAAGCCGGCATTGCGATCATCCGTCGCGCGCTGGAAGCCCCGATGCGCCAGATCGCCGAGAACGCCGGCGTGGACGGCGCCGTGGTGGCCGGCAAGGTGCGCGAATCCTCGGACAAGGCCTTCGGCTTCAACGCCCAGACCGAAGAATATGGCGACATGTTCAAGTTCGGCGTGATCGACCCGGCGAAAGTCGTGCGCACCGCGCTGGAAGACGCCGCCTCGGTCGCCGGCCTGCTGATCACCACCGAAGCCATGATCGCCGAGAAGCCCGAGCCGAAGGCTCCGGCCGGCGGCATGCCCGACATGGGCGGCATGGGCGGCATGATGTAAGCAGCCCCGCCTTTGGCGAAGCATTGGGCCGTCCCGAAAGGGGCGGCCTTCTTCATATCGGCAGCCGGTATCCCATCTCCCCATCCCCGAAAACGCAGCAAAAAGAGCGCCTTCAGGTCGCATCGAGCGCGCTAAATCGGATGTCGGTGTCGGGGGGATCGTCAGCCTCGGCGACCGGGCACGCCAATATCGCCGCCGGTCCGCGGCATCGAAGGGGGCGCTGGTGATCGAGGCCGCCTTGTCTGCCGAATTGTTGGTAGCTGTCGGTCGTGGGCATGACCTGCGCCGGCCGTTCATCAGGCTGACGGGAGCCTGGACGGGAACGACAGATGGGCGGGATCGACCTGACCTTGAACCGTCCTTTCCCTGCCGGACCACGGCGTCACGGAAAACGGCGGGCTGGCCCCGATCACGCCCAAAACCGGCCGCGGCCTATCGCCGGGGCAGCCCGGCACGTTGAAGGCGGCAGGATTTGCGCGGGTTCTGGTCGGATGGGAAGTTCGTGGCTGCGGATCTGCCGAAGCCCCCGGCAGCTCGGCTGCCGCGGGGTGATCCGCTGCCGGGCGAGTCCCTTCGCCCTTCTCGGCCCGCAGACCGTTGCGCGACGGGAACCCGGCGGTTCGGGGCTATCGCGCCCCGGCTGCCTTGCGGTCGCATTCGGCAACCGCCGAGGCATCGTTCTGCTTGTTCAGGAACATGATCGCCAGCCGGCGCTTGTCCTGATGCCTTTGCGTGATCTTCCTGCGGTTCGCGCGTCTGTTGGGCGTTCTTGCCATTGTCTTGCCTTTTCTTGTGTTATTGGGCAGCCCCACCCGACCCGCGACCCGCAAGGGGCGAAGGATGTCGGGGGGACGAACCACGATCCTGGAAACATTGCGGGCGGGCCGAAACGGCTGCCCTGGCCTGCGCCTTACTTCTTGCGCTTGCCGGTGGGCGCGGGGCCCTTGGCGGCGTCCGAGGCCTCTCGGGCCAGCCGCGCGGCGCGCAGGCTGGCGGTCAGTTCCTCACGGCGCCGGGTCTGCTCGCTGATGATCTGCCGGGCTTCCGAGGTCGTCCGGTCCATCGCGGTCAGCGGCGCCGGCGCGCGGAAAAGCCCTTTCAGTCTGTCCTTGGGTGCCATGCCAGCCTCCGCAGGATGGGCCCGGCCAGGATCGGCCGGTCCCCTTGTCGCAATCGGCTTGCCGAAATCAGGCCAGCGCCAGATCGCGCGCCGACTGGCGGCCGTCGCGGCCGGTCTCGATTTCAAAGGTCACGGACTGTCCGTCGGCCAGATGCTGGATATTCGCCCGCTCGAGCGCCGAGATGTGCACGAACACATCCTTGCCGCCGTTCGCCGGAGCGATGAAGCCGAAGCCTTTGGTGCTGTTGAACCATTTCACGGTGCCGTTGGCCATCGTGATATCTCCTTCATGGTTTGTCGCCCGCGACATGCGGCGACCCGGCTTAGTCAGATCGTAACACAGTCTGAAGCCGGAAGGAGACAGGATGCGGAAGAAATAACGTAGCCAGTATTACATGGCGCGCATCGGGCCGAAATGCAAGGGGCGAAACTATCTTTGTTCTCCGCGCCGCCGAAAACCCGCCGGCGCGAAGCCGCTCAGCCCTCGTCGCGGCCGGCCAGCTCCAGCCATTCCTCTTCCGCGGCGGCCAGCGCCTGCTGGCGCTCGGCCAGCCCTTCGCTGGCCTTGGCGAATTTCGCCGGGGCGGTCTGGAACAGGTCGGGCTGGGCGAGGAATTCGGTCAGCTTGCCAATCTCGGCCTCCAGCCGCTCGATGATCGCGGGCAGCGCCTCCAGCCGCTTCCTCTCGGTAAAGCTCAGCCCGGCGGCGCGTTCGGCCGCGGGCTTCGGCGCGGACCTTGCCGCGGCCGCCGCCGCCGGCTTCGCCGCCTCGGGCGCGGGCGCGGTATCGGGGCGCTGCGCGCGATAGTCCGACCAGCCGCCGGGATAGATCACCGCGCGGCCGTCGCCCTCCATCGCCACGGTGGTGGTGGCCACCCGGTCGATGAAGTCGCGGTCGTGGCTGACCAGCAGCACGGTGCCGTCGTAATCGCCAAGGATGTCCTGCAAGAGGTCCAGCGTTTCCACGTCCAGATCGTTGGTCGGCTCGTCCAGAACCAGCAGGTTCGAGGGTTTCGCCATGATCCGCGCCAGCAAGAGCCGCGCCTTCTCGCCGCCCGAGAGGCTGCCGACCGGCGCCCGCGCCTGTGCCTCGTCGAACAGGAAATCCTTGAGATAGGCGACGACATGGCGCGGATTGCCGCGCACCATGACCTGGTCCGACCGGCCCGAGACCCGCATGGAGGGATCGCCCGCCAGCGCGTCCCACAGCGTCACCGTCTCGTCTATGGCGCTGCGCGCCTGGTCGAAGACCGCGATCTCCAGATTGGTGCCGTGCTTGACGGTGCCGGTATCGGGCGCGATCTCGCCGGTCAGAATCTTGATCAGCGTGGTCTTGCCGACGCCGTTCGGGCCGACGAAGGCCACCCGGTCGCCGCGCAGCACCCGCAGGTCGAAGGGTTTCAGGATCACCCGCTCGCCGAAGGACTTGGAAATCCCCTTGGCGTCGATCACCCGCTTGCCGGATTGCTGGCCGGCGTCCAGTTCCATGGCCGCGGTGCCCTGGCGGCGGATCTGGCCGGCGCGCTCCTCGCGCAGCGCGGCCAGGGCGCGGACCCGGCCCTGGTTGCGCTTGCGCCGGGCGGATATGCCCTCGACCGCCCAGCGGGCCTCGGCCTTGATCTTGCGGTCGAGCTTGTGGCGCGCCTCGTCCTCGGCCGCCCAGACGGTTTCGCGCCAATCCTCGAAATGCTCGAAGCCCCGGTCCTGGCGGCGCACCTCGCCGCGGTCGATCCACAGCGTCGCCCGGGTCAGCGCCCGCAGGAAGGCCCGGTCGTGCGAGATCAGCACGAAACCCGCCCTGGTTGCCGCAAGCTGCTCCTCGAGCCAGCCGATCGCCTCGATGTCGAGATGGTTGGTCGGCTCGTCCAGCAGCATGAGTTCCGGCGCCTCGGCCAGCAGCCGGGCCAGCGCCGCCCGCCGCCGCTCGCCGCCCGAGGCGGTGGCGACCGGGCGGTCGGGGTCGAATTTCAGCCCCTCGGCCGCCATCTCGACGCGGTAGCCCTCGGCATCGCCAAGGCCGGCGCGCGCGAAATCGCCCAGGGTGGCGAAAGCCGACAGGTCCGGGTCCTGCTCCATATAGCCGACGCGGGTGCCGGCGGGGGTGATGACCTGGCCGGCATCGGGCTCGACCAGCCCGGCCATGACCTTCATCAGCGTCGACTTGCCCGAGCCGTTGCGGCCGACCAGCGCCAGCCGGTCGCCTTGCTGGACGGTCAGGTCCAGCCCGTCGAAGACGGGATTGCCGCCGAAGGTCAGGGAAATATCGGTGAGTTGCAGAAGCGGAGCGCGTGCCATGAGGGGCAGATATGCCGCGCCGCTGGCCGGGTCAACGGGGGACGGATGTGGGCAGAAGGGGGGCGCTGCCCCCGGCCCTGCGGGCCTCCCCCGGGGTATTTTCGAAACAGAGAAGCCGTGCAGGAATCACAGCGCCGCCACCAGCCGGCCGGCCAGCGCGTGCAGGTCGCGGCGATAGCCCGAGCGCGCCGAGGGCTGGTCGGGATCCGAGGTCATGGCGATGGCGACCGGCACGGTCCCCGGAAAGACATAGATCATCTGCCCGCCATAGCCCCAGCCGTAACGCACCGGCCGGCCGGCGATGCGGCTGATGAACCAGCCATAGCCATATTCCTCGCCGTTGAAGATCGAGCGGGTGCGCGGCCGCCAGCTTTCCGCGATCCAGCCCGGCGGGATCACCCCCTGCCCGCCCGCGGCGTAGGCGGCGCCGAAGGAGAGCAGGCTGCGGGTGCTCATCGCCATCTGGTTGCCGCCCAGATGGACGCCCTGCGGGTCGCGGTCCCAGGCGGTGATGGAAAAGCCGGGAATCTCCAGCCAGTCGCGCGCCAGCGCCAGGGTCGAGCGCCCGGAGGCCCGCGCCAGCATGGCCGAGACCAGATGCGTCGAGGCGGTGGAATAGAGCATCCCCTGCCCGGGATCGGCGACGAAGGGCGCGGCCAGCGCCGCGCGCACCCAGTTGCGGCTGCTGACCCAGGCTCCGTAATTCGGCCCCGACTGCCGTTCCAGCCCCGCCTGCATCGACAGAAGATGACCCAGCGTCAGCCGGGCGAGGCGCGGATCGGGATCGGCGGGCAGGTCGGCGCGCAGCAGTTCGGCCACCCTCTGGTCGGTGCCGGAAAACAGCCCGCGCGCGATGGCGATGCCGGCCAGGGCCGAGACGATGGATTTCGAGGCCGACTTGATGTTGGTCGGCCTGTCCGGGGTGAAGCCGCCGAAGCCGCGCGCCGCCACCTCCTCGCCGTCGCGCCAGACGGCGATGGCGCGCAGCTGCGGCAGGTCCACCGCCTCCAGCACCGCGGTGGGAGCGCCGCGCATCAGGCGCGGCATCGCCAGAAGAGGCAGGGCCAGCAGGATTGAACGTCGCTTCATCCGGGTTATATGGGGGACACCGGGTCCGGGCCGAGCAGGCTCACCCATTCGTGACCCCTTTCATGTCCGCCAGCCGCCGCCAGCCGGACCCGCAAGACAGGAAAGCCCATGTCCCAGACCGTCATCCTTTCGACCTGCCGCGTGGCGACCGCGCATGCCAGCCGCTACCTGCAACAGCTCTGCAAGCACTGGGCGCACAAGTTCGAGGTCGAGTTCGACGCGAGCCGCGGCCGCATCGCCATGCCCGAGGACCGCACCGTGACGCTGGCCGCCACGCCCGAGGCGCTGGAGATCCGGCTGGAGGCCCCCGAGGAGACCACCGCGCATATGCGCCACATCGTCGACAGCCATATCGCCCGCTTCGCCTTCCGCGAAGAGCTGGCCTTCGACTGGCAACCGGCCTGAGGGCGGTTGCCGCCCAGGGGCCGGGCCGCTAATCTGCGCCGGTCACGAAAGGCCGGTGCATGAGCGAAGAACAGACCTATCAAGTGCTGGCGCGGAAATACCGCCCCGAGACCTTTGCCGATCTGGTCGGCCAGGACGCGATGGTCCGCACGCTGAAGAACGCCTTCGCGGCGGACCGCATCGCCCAGGCCTTCGTGATGACCGGCATCCGCGGCACCGGCAAGACCACCACCGCGCGCATCATCGCCAAGGGGCTGAACTGCACCGGCCCCGACGGCCAGGGCGGCCCGACGACCGAACCCTGCGGGGTCTGCGAGCATTGCGTGGCGATCTCCGAAGGCCGGCATGTCGACGTGATGGAGATGGACGCCGCATCTAGAACCGGTGTGAACGATATCCGGGAAATCATTGAATCGGTTCACTATCGCGCGGCCTCGGCCCGCTACAAGATCTATATCATCGACGAAGTCCACATGCTGTCCACCAGCGCCTTCAACGCGCTTCTGAAGACGCTGGAGGAACCGCCGCCGCATGTGAAATTCATCTTCGCCACCACGGAAATCCGCAAGGTGCCGGTGACGGTGCTGTCGCGCTGCCAGCGCTTCGACCTGCGCCGCATCGAGCCCGAGGTGATGATCGCGCTGCTGCGCCGCATCGCCTCGGCCGAAGGCGCGCAGATCACCGACGACGCGCTGGCGCTGATCACCCGCGCCGCCGAAGGCTCGGCCCGCGACGCGACCTCGCTTCTGGACCAGGCCATCAGCCACGGCGCGGGCGAGACGACGGCGGCGCAGGTCCGCGCCATGCTGGGGCTGGCCGACCGTGGCCGGGTGCTCGACCTGTTCGACATGATCCTGCGCGGCGCGGCGGCCGAGGCCCTGGCCGAATTGCAGGCGCAATATGCCGATGGCGCCGACCCGATGGCGGTGCTGCGCGACCTGGCCGAGATCACGCATTGGGTCTCGATCGTGAAGATCACCCCGGAGGCGCTGGAGGACCCCACCATCGGCCCCGACGAACGCGCCCGCGGCCAGCAGATCGCGGAAAAGGTGCCGATGCGGGCGCTGACCCGGCTGTGGCAGATGCTGCTCAAGGCGCTTGAGGAGGTCGGCCAAGCCCCGAACGCCATGATGGCGGCCGAGATGGCGATCATCCGCCTGACCCATGTCGCCGACCTGCCCGACCCCGAGGCGCTGATCCGCAAGGTTCAGGCCAGCGCCGCGGCGGGCGCGTTCAGCCGCAGCGCCGCGCCGCCCGCCGCGCGCGGCGAGGCGCGCCAGGATGCGCCCCGCGCCGCCGCCCCCCGCGCCCCGGTCGCCGTCCGCCAGGACGGCAGCGCCGCGGCGCTGGCGGTCTCGCCCGACGCGCTGGCCGGTTTTCCCGATTTCGAATCGGTGCTGGAGCTGATCCGGCGCATGCGCGACATGAAGCTTCTGCTGGATGTCGAGGATCACCTGCGCCTGGTGCGCTATTCGCCGGGCCGGATCGAGTTCCAGCCGACCGACGACGCGCCGCGCGACTTTGCGCAGCGGCTGGCGGAACGGCTGCGCGGCTGGACCGGCGGCCATCGCTGGGCGGTGACGGTGACCTCGGAACCCGGCGAGCCGACGGTCAGCGAACAGCGCGCCGCGCGCGAGGCCGAGGCCCGCGCCCGCGCCATGCAGAACCCGACCGTGCAGGCGATCTTCGCCGCCTTCCCCGGCGCGAAGATCACCCGGATCCGGCCCGTCCCGGTGCCGGCCCCGGTTGAAAAGCCGGCGGGCGAGGATACATCCCCGCATGAGCGGACCGAAGGCCCAGTGGCCGAGGTCGAGGAATGGGACCCTTTCGAGGACGAGGATTAGGCGATGTTCAAGGGCTTTGGCGACATGGATCTGTCCAAGATGATGGAAGCCGCCCAGCAGATGCAGGGCAAGATGACCGAGATGCAGGAGGGGCTGGCGCGCCTGACCGTCACCGGCGAGGCCGGGGCCGGGCTGGTCAAGGCCACCGCGACCGCCAAGGGCGAGCTGACGGCGCTCGACATCGACCCCTCGATCTTCAAGGCCGAGGACAAGGAGGTGGTCGAGGACCTGATCCTGGCCGCGATCAAGGACGCGCAGCGCCGCGCCCAGGACAAGGCCGCCGAGGAAATGGCCCGGCTGACCCGCGAACTCGGCCTGCCGGCCGACATGAAGATGCCCTTCTGACCGATGCCGCCCGCCTCCGGCGACGAGATCGAGACGCTGATCGCCACCATGGCGCGGCTGCCGGGGCTCGGGCCGCGCTCGGCGCGGCGCATCGTGCTGCAGCTGATCCGCCGCCGCGCCGGACAGATGGCGCAGCTGGCGGCGCTGATGGCCAGCGTGGCGGAAAACGCCCGCGAATGCCTGGTCTGCGGCAACATCACCCAGTCCGACATCTGCCCGATCTGCGAGGACCCGGCCCGCGCCACCGGCGAGATCTGCGTGGTGACCGACGTGGCCGACCTCTGGGCCCTGGAACGCGGCCGCGCCTTCCACGGCCGCTATCACGTGCTGGGCGGCAGCCTTTCGGCGCTGGACGAGATCGGCCCCGAGGACCTGCGCATCCCGCAACTGATCGCCCGCATCGCCGAGGAAAACGTCACCGAGGTCATCCTCGCCCTTTCAGCCACCATCGAGGGCCAGACCACCGCGCATTACATCGCCGAGGCGCTGGCCCAGACCGGCGTCGCCGTCACCGGCCTGGCGCAGGGCGTGCCCATCGGCGGCGAGCTCGACTATCTCGACGACGGCACCATCACCGCGGCGCTGCGCGCCCGGCGCAGGCTCTAGCGGCACCCGCCGCGCCGGGGCTCCGCCCCGGACCCCGGGGTATTTTTGAAACAGAGAAAGACGCCTGAAAAGGGGCCGGCAGCGCGCATGACAAAAGGGGCGCGGCAACCGGCGCCCCCTGACTTTCTCCGTTTTTCAAATACTCCGGGGGTGCGGGGGCGGCGCCCCCGCCTCCTTAAACCGAAGCTCAGGCGTCCAGCTTTTCCACCGCCTTCGCCGGCTTGGCGATCTCGATCCGGCGCGGCTTCAGCGCCTCGGGGATCTCGCGCACCAGATCGATGTTCAGCATGCCGTCCTCATGGCTCGCGCCCTCGACGCGGACATGATCGGCCAGGGTAAAGCGGCGCTCGAAGGCGCGGGTGGCGATGCCGCGATGCAGATAGCTGCGGCCTTCGTCCTCGGCGGCCTTCTTGCCCGAGACGATGACGGCGCCGTCCTTGACCTCGACGCTCAGGTCGTCGGCCGCGAAGCCGGCGACGGCGATCGAGATGCGATAGGCGTTCTCGCCGGTCTTTTCGATATTGTAGGGGGGATAGCTCGCGATATCGGCCGAGAGGGCACGGTCCATGACATCGGCCATGCGGTCGAAGCCGACCGAAGCACGATAAAGCGGAGTCAGGTCGAAGTTGCGCATTTCGCATCCTTTCATCAAAGCGATACAAAGGCTTGCCCCCCGATCCGGGCGGGCAGGTCCGCCGGCGCCGCAAGGGCCGTCCGGCAGGATTTCAGGTAGGAATGCGCGTTGCGGCTTTCAAGCCCGGAACCGCGGGCCGGAAAGGGGGCGCGGACCCGCCGCGCGCCCGTCGTTCATGGCGCCGCGGCCGCCCTGACGGCCCGCGGCCAGATCCGGCATCAGGCGCTGGCGCCGGCCAGCATGCGGGCGATCTCGTCCTTCAGCGCCGCGCGCTGCTTGCGCAGGGCGGTCTCCGCCTCTTCAGACATCGGGGTATGGCGGCTTTCGGCGCCCGCCACCTGGTCGTTCACCTCGTCATATTCCGCCAGCAGACGGGCGAAATGCGCATCCGAGACCTTCAGCTGGTGAATGCGCGCCGTATCGTTCGGAAATTCCTCGTGGATGGCGTGGGGTGCTGCCATATCATTATACTCCGGGACAAAGATAACCGGCCATTGGATAGCCGCCGGAACGCCGGCTGGCAACAGCAAGACCGCAGGGGTAGAACCGCGCCATGGATCCGAACTCATCCCCGATCGCGCCCCTGGTGCTGGGCCCCCTGTCGCCGGCGGATCTCGCCGCATTGCTCTGGCTTTTCCTGGCCTGGTTCGGCATCGGCTGGATCACCGAGCGCCCGCCGCGCCGCCATCCCTCGGTCTCGGTGCTGATGAAGGCCTATCGCCGCGAGTGGATGCGACAATTCATCACACGCGACCCGCGCATCTTCGACAGCAATATCCTGACGACGCTGCGCGAGGGGACCGCCTTCTTCGCCTCGGCCTGCCTGATCGCGGTGGGCGGCGGGCTGGCGCTGATCGGCAATACCGACCAGCTTGCCGGAGTGGCGCGCCAGTTCGACCTGGGCCATGTCCCGGCGCTGAAATGGGAAATCAAGATCGTCGTGGTGCTGTTCTTCGTGGCCAACGCGCTCTTGCGCTTCGTCTGGTCGCACCGGCTGTTCGGCTATTGCGCGATCATCATGGCCTCGGTCCCGAACGAGCCCGAGGACCCGCGCGCCATGCCGCTGGCCATGCAGGCCGCCGACATCAACATCACCGCGGCGAAAAGCTTCAACTCGGGGCTGCGCTGCGTCTATTTCGCGCTGGGGGCGCTTGGCTGGCTGGCGGGGCCGCTGGGTCTGTTCCTGGCCACCAGCTATGTGCTCTTCATCTCGTGGCGGCGGGAATTCGCCTCACACTCGCGCCGGGCGCTCCTGCAGCTGGTGCCCGGCGAGACGGGCCTGCTGCCAGGCGAGGCCGAGGGCGACCAGCCCCGCCGCTGACAGCGCCACCGCCACCACGCCCGAAGAACGCCAGCCCCAGCCCGCCGACAGCGCCAGGCCCGCCAGCCAGGGCCCCAGCGCATTGGCGGCGTTGAAGGCGGCGTGGTTCATCGCGGCGGCCATGCTCTGCGCCCGGCCCGCCACGTCCATCAGCCGGGTCTGCAGCGGCACCACCATGCCCGAGCCCAGCCCCAGCGCGACCGAGGATGCCAGCATCAGCACCCAGTCGCCCACCGCATAGGCCGCGAAAGCCTGCGCCGCCGCCATGAACAGCATCAGCTGCAACGCCGCGCCCCAGCTGCCATAGCGCATGGTCAGCCGCGCCGCGACGATGCTGCCCAGGGTGCCGCCGATGCCGAAGGCCGAAAGCGTGGCCGGAATCGCCCAGCCCGGCGGCTGCGTCGTCGCCAGGATCGCGGCCGAGAGATAGGAATAGACCGCAAACAGCCCGCCGAAGCCGATGGCCCCGACCAGCAGGATCAGCACCACCGCCGGATTTCCCAGCGCCTTGAGCTCGTCGAACGGCCGCGCGTCCTTCGGCGCGCCGACCCGCGGCGCCAGCCGCAGGATCAGCCATCCGGCCAGCAGCGCCAGCACGCCCGGCAGCGCGAAGCCCCAGCGCCAGCCGAAGCCCTGCCCCAGGATGCCGGCCAGAGGCACCCCGGCGATATTGGCGATGGTCAGGCCCAGAAGCACCTGAGTCACCCCCTTGGCGCGCTGCTCGCGGGGGAGGGCATCGGCGGCAAACAGCATGGCCACGCCCAGGAAGCCGCCATGCGGCAGCCCGGCCAGGAAGCGCGTGCCGACCAGCGTACCATAGCCCGGCAACACTGCCGCCAGCAGGTTCATCGCGCCATAGACCGCGATCAGCGCCGCCAGATAGCGCCGCCGCGGCAGCCGGGCGCCCAGGATCGAGGTGACCGGCGCGCCCACCACCACGCCCAGCGCATAGGCGGACACCACATGGCCCGCCTGCGGCTCGGTGATGCCGAGATCGCCGGCATACCAGGGCAGAAGCCCCATGGCGGCGAATTCCGATGTTCCGATGGCGAAGGCGCCAAGACCAAGGGCAAGAATGGCAAGCTTGAGATTCGGCTGCGGCGGCATGGCGGCACCTTCCGGGCTGGCATGTGGGGAAAACAAAGGCCCGATAGCGTTAACAGATGCGACCATATGCCGCCAAGCCGGGTCCGGCGAAGTCCAGACATGCAAAAGGCGCAAGGCTGCGGAAAGCGCGCTGCGCCCGTCTTCACCGTTTTCAAATACTCGAAAGCGGCAGGGCCAGCCGGCGCGGCGTCGATCTGCAGGCCCGACATTGCCGCCCCGGCTCGGATCGCTTTCCGGAATGAGTATTTGGAAAACGGTGAAGCTGCCGCGACCGGCGCCTCAGCCGGACTGCCAGCGCGGCTTGCGCCTGTCGAAGAAGGCGGCGATGCCCTCTGGCGCCTCGTCGCCCTCCCAGACATCGACGAGGGCCTGGATGCTGGCCTCGATCTCGGCCTCGCCGACGGGGGGGCCGAGGCGGCGGGCCAGGCGCTTGGCTGCCGCCACCGCACCGGGAGCGCAGGAGAGATAGGGCACCACCTCGGCCTCGACGGCCGCGTCCAGCGTCTCGGCATCGGCAAGGCTTGCCAGCAGGTTCAGCCGCATCGCCTCCTCGGCGCCGAAGAGGCGGGCGGACATGAAGACGCGCCGCGCCTTGTCCTCGCCCATCCGCGCCAGAACATAGGGGCCGATGGTGGCGGGGATCAGGCCGAGCCGCGTCTCGGTCAGGCCGAAGCGCGCCTCGGGCACCGCCACGGCCAGGTCGCAGACCGAGATCATGCCGATACCGCCGCCGAAGGCGTTGCCCTGCACCCGGCCGATCAGCGGTTTCGGCAGGGTGTTCAGCGCGTTCAGCATCATGGCGAGTTCGCGGGCGCCGGCCCGGCGGATCTCGGCATCGGCGCGCATCTGCTCCTGCATCCAGCCCAGATCGCCGCCGGCGCAGAAGCTCTTGCCCTCGGCCGCCAGCACCACGACGCGCACCGCCGGATCGGCGCCGAGCGCCCGGGCGGCTTCGGTCAATTCGCGGATCATCTGCGCCGACAGCGCATTGTGCTTGTCCGCGCGCGCCAGCCACAGATGCGCCACGCCGCGGGCGTCGGTGTCGATGCGGATCGTCTCCATCATGCTCCTCCTCTCATCGCGCGCGCCATGGCGGCGGCCTCGTCGACCACCGCGAGGTCGAGCCCGGTGTCGTGGCCCTGCGCGGCCAGATGCGCGGCGACCTTTTCCGTCGCGACATTGCCGGCGGCGCCCGGCGCATAGGGGCAGCCGCCCAGGCCCCCCACAGCGGCGTCGAAGACCCGCAGCCCGCGCGCCAGGCTCGCGTCGATATTCTCCAGCGCCCGGCCGGCGGTGTCGTGGTAATGGCCGGCCAGGCGTTCGGACGGCAGTTCCTGCAGCACGGCGGAGAGCATGGCGTCGATGGTCTCGGGCCGGCCCTGGCCGATGGTGTCGCCCAGGCTGACCTCGTAGCAGCCCATGTCGCGCAAGGCGGCCGCGACGCGGGCGACATTCGCGGGCGGCACCGGCCCGTCGAAGGGGCAATCCGTCACCACCGAGACATAACCGCGCAGCGGAATGCCGTCGGCCCGCGCCGCCTCGGCCACGGGCGCGAAGCGTTCCAGGCTTTCGGCGATGCTGGCGTTCAGGTTGGCGCGCGAAAAGCCTTCCGAGGCCGAGGCGAAGATCGCCACCTCGTCGGCGCCGGCCGCGCGCGCCGCCTCGTAGCCGCGCAGGTTCGGGGTCAGCACCGCGTAGCGGATGCCGGGCCGGCGGGCGATGCCGGCCATGACCTCGGCCGCGTCGGCCATCTGCGGCACCCATTTCGGCGGCACGAAGCTGGTGACCTCGATGCGCCGGAAGCCGGCCTGCGACAGCAGGTCGACCAGCGCGATCTTTTCCGCCGCCGGGATCGGGCGCTTTTCGTTCTGCAGCCCGTCGCGCGGGCCGACTTCGAAGATCTCAACCCGGGACATCGGGCACCTCGTAGAAATCGCGGTCATAGATCGCGTCGCCCCCGGCGCGGGTGGCGGCGCGGCGATAGGCGGGACGCGCCGTCATGCGGTCGCGATAGGCCGCCAGCGCCGGATGGTCGGCGGCGGGCAGGAAGCGGAAGAGCGCCTCGATATTGAAGCCCAGCATGCAATCGGCGGCGGAAAACCCGGAGAGCAGCGTCTCGCGCCCCGCCAGATGATCGTCCAGCGCCCGGGCGGTCACGGCCAGCCGTTTCGTGTCGAGGCGCATCAGCGGGATCGAGCGCGCGCTTTCGGGCCGCAGGAAAATATGGTGGATGTTCAGGGCCTGCAGGATATTCGCCTGCGTCTCGGCGAAATGCACCCATTCCAGGAAATCGCCGCGCTCGGGCTCGCCGGGTTTCGGGGCCAGCCTGCCCTCGCGCTCGGTCAGGTATTGCAGGATGGCGCCGGATTCGAAGATGGCGCGGCCGTCCACCTCCAGCGCCGGGATGCGGCCGGCCGGCGAAAGGGCGCGGAATTCGGGGCTGCGCAGGCCGCCATCGGTCAGCGACCAGAGCCGCAATTCGCAATCGAGCCCCAGTTCCTCGATCAGCCAGAGCACGCGCATCGAGCGCGAGCCGGGGACGTGATGCAGGATCATGCGTCTTCTTCCTCCTCCAGCCGGATCAGGGCGGCGCCGGCCTCGACCTGATCGCCGGCGGCCGCCAGCACCTCGGCCACCTTGCCCGCGCGGGCGGCGGTCAGCGTATGCTCCATCTTCATCGCCTCGAGGATCGCCAGAGGCTCGCCCGCCGCCACCTCCTGCCCCGGCTCGACGAAGATCGCCTTGACGAGGCCGGGCATGGGCGAAAGCGTCATGCCGCCGCCCGCCTCCTCGCCGCCACGGGCCAGCGGGTCGAGGGGGGCGAGCGTCAGCGAGCGGCCGCCGAAGACGCTGGTTCCCGCCGCATGGTTGACGATGCGCGAGCGGCGCGGGCTGCCGTCGACCCACCAGCGCCCGCCCTCATAGCCGATCTCATGCGTGCTGCCCTCCAGCGTGACGCGGGCGGCACCGGGGCCCAGCACCTCCAGCACCGCCTCGCCGCCCTCCCAGGCGATGGTGCGGCGCAGCGGCTGCCAGAGGGTGATGCCGCCGCGGATCCGGGGATCGTCGAGCCCGGCAAGGCCGAGGACCGCCAGCGCCTTCGCCCGCGGATCGGGCTCGGCGGCGGCGACCAGCGCCTGAAGGTCGCGGGCGATCAGGCCGGTATCGACCTCGCCCTTGCCGAAGCCCTCGTGCCGGGTCAGCGCGATGAGGAAATCGACATTGGTGACCGAGCCCGCCACCTCGGTATCGACCAGCGCCGATTCCAGCGCCCGCAGCGCGATGGCGCGCGTCGCGCCATGGGTGACGATCTTGGCGATCATCGGATCATACCAGGGCGAGATGGTGTCGCCGGGCCGCACCCCGGTTTCGATCCGTGCATGGTCGGGAAAGCGCAGATGCGCAAGGGTTCCGGTGGCGGGCAGGAAACCCGCGGACACGTCCTCGGCATAGAGCCGGGCCTCGAAGGCATGGCCGGTGATGGTCAGATCCTCCTGCCGCGCCGGCAGGGGCTCGCCGCTGGCGACGCGCAGCTGCCATTCGACCAGATCGACGCCGGTGATCAGTTCGGTCACCGGATGCTCGACCTGCAGGCGGGTGTTCATCTCCATGAACCAGAAGCCGTCGGGGCGCAGGCCCTGGCTGCCGTCGACGATGAATTCGACGGTGCCGGCGCCGGCATAGCCGATGGCCTCGGCGGCGCGGGTGGCGGCCGCGCCCATGGCGGCCCGCATCTCGGGCGTCATGCCGGGGGCCGGGGCTTCCTCGATCACCTTCTGGTGGCGGCGTTGCAGCGAACAGTCGCGTTCGAACAGGTGCAACGCGCGGGTCCCGTCGCCGAAGACCTGCACCTCGATATGGCGCGGCTGCCGGATGTATTTCTCGATCAGAACCGCCGGGTTGCCGAAGGCGGTGGCGGCCTCGCCCTGCGCGGAGTGCAGCGCGGCGGGGAAATCCCGCGCGCGCTCGACCAGCCGCATGCCCTTGCCGCCGCCGCCGGCCACAGCCTTGATCAGCACCGGATAGCCGATCGCGTCGGCCTGGGCCTGGAGGTGCTCCGCCTCCTGGTTCTCGCCGTGATAGCCCGGCACGACCGGCACGCCGGCCTCGGCCATCAGCGCCTTGGCCGCGTCCTTGAGGCCCATCTTGCGGATCGCCTGCGCCGAGGGGCCGATGAAGACCAGACCCGCCGCATTCACCGCATCGACGAAATCCGGGTTCTCGCTGAGGAAGCCATAGCCGGGATGGATGGCCTGCGCGCCGGTCTCGCGCGCGGCCTGGATGATGACGTCGCCGCGCAGGTAGCTGTCCCGGGGCGCCGGGCCGCCGATGGGAACGGCCTCGTCGGCCGTGGCGACGTGGCGCGCGCCGCGGTCGGCCTCGGAATAGACCGCGGCGGTCCGCACGCCCAGCTTGCGGGCGGTGTCGATGACCCGGCAGGCGATCTCGCCGCGGTTGGCGATCAGGATCTTCTGGAACATGGGCGGCTCCTCGTGGCGCGGGCGGCGCCGGGGGTTTCACACCCCCGGACCCCCGTGGAGTATTTGGGAAACGGAGAAATCATCGGCGGGCCTCGTCCACCGCCCGGCGGAGCGTGGCGTGGCTGGCGGCGTCGAAGCCGACCAGCGTGACTTCGAGGCCGGCGCCGTGGCCGAGTATGGTGGCCACGGCGATGCGGGCGGCGCGGTCGGCCGGGAAGCCGTAGATGCCGGTCGAGATCGCCGGGAAGGCGATGCGGGCGAGGTCATGGGCCTGGGCGAGGAGCAGGCTGTGGCGATAGGCGCTGGCGAGCAGCGCGTCCTCCTCCGCCCCGCCGCCCCGCCAGACCGGGCCGACGGCATGGATCACGTAGCGGGCCGGCAGGGCGTAGCCGCGGGTGATGCGGGCCTCGCCGGTCGGGCAGCCGCCGATGCTGCGGCATTCGTCGAGCAGTTCGGGCCCGGCGGCGCGGTGGATAGCGCCGTCCACCCCGCCGCCGCCCAGCAGGCTGCGATTGGCGGCGTTGACGATGGCGTCCATGGCGAGGCGGGTGATGTCGCCCTGCAGGGTGGTGAGGCGGGGCCGGTCCATGGCCGTCACATCCGGAAGATGCCGAAGCGGGTCGGCTCGATCGGGGCGTTGAGGCTGGCGCGCAGGCTGAGGGCGAGGATGTCGCGGGTCTTGCGCGGGTCGATGATGCCGTCGTCCCAGAGCCGCGCCGAGGCATAGAGCGGGTGCGACTGGCGCTCGAACATCTCGATGGTGGGGCGCTTGAACTCGGCCTCTTCCTCGGGCGACCAGCTGCCGCCCTGGCGCTCGATCCCCTCGCGGCGCACGGTGGCGAGCACGCCCGCCGCCTGTTCGCCGCCCATCACCGAGATGCGCGAATTGGGCCAGGTCCAGAGGAAGCGCGGCCCGTAGGCGCGGCCGGCCATGCCGTAATTGCCCGCCCCGAAGCTGCCGCCGACCAGCATGGTGATCTTGGGCACGCTGGTGGTCGCCACCGCCGTCACCATCTTGGCGCCGTGCCGGGCGATGCCTTCGTTCTCGTATTTGCGCCCGACCATGAAGCCGGTGACGTTCTGCAGGAAGACCAGCGGAATCCCCCGCATCGAGCAGAGTTCAATGAAATGCGCGCCCTTCTGCGCGGCTTCCGAGAAGATCACGCCGTTATTGGCGACGATGCCGATGGGGCAGCCTTCCAGATGGGCGAAACCCGTCACCAGCGTCTCGCCGAAACGGGCCTTGAACTCGTCGAAGCGCGAGCCGTCCACGACGCGCGCGATCACCTCGCGGATGTCATAGGGGATCTTCAGGTCGGCGGGGACGACACCCAGGATCTCCTCGGGGTCATGGGCCGGGGGCTCGGGGGATTGCCATTGCACGGTCGCGGGCAGGCTGCGGTTGAGGTTTCCGATGGCGCGGCGGGCGAGGGCGAGGGCATGGGCGTCGTCCTCGGCCAGGTAGTCGGCCACGCCCGAAAGCCGGGTGTGCACGTCGCCGCCGCCCAGGTCCTCGGCCGAGACCACCTCGCCCGTCGCAGCCCGGACCAAGGGCGGGCCGGCGAGGAAGATCGTGCCCTGGTTGCGCACGATGATCGTCACGTCGGACATGGCCGGGACATAGGCGCCGCCCGCCGTGCAGCTGCCCATGACCACGGCGATCTGCGCGATGCCCTTGGCCGACATCCGCGCCTGGTTGTAGAAGATGCGGCCGAAATGGTCGCGGTCGGGAAAGACCTCGTCCTGGTTGGGCAGGTTGGCGCCACCGGAATCGACCAGGTAGACGCAGGGCAGCTGGCATTCCTCGGCGATCTCCTGCGCGCGCAGGTGCTTTTTCACCGTCATCGGGTAATAGGTGCCGCCCTTGACCGTGGCGTCGTTGGCCACCACCATCACCTCTTGCCCATGCACCCGGCCGATGCCGGCGATCACGCCCGCGCAGGGCGCGGCGCCGTCATACATGCCATGCGCCGCCGTGGCGCCGATCTCCAGGAAGGGCGAGCCGGGATCGAGCAGGTTCGCCACCCGTTCGCGCGGCGGCATCTTGCCGCGCGCCACATGACGCTCGACGGCCCGGGCGCCGCCCCCGGCCGCGGCGGCCAGCGCCGCCTCGCGCACGGTGTCCAGCATGGCGAGATGCGCCGCGCGATTGGCGCGGAAGGCCTCCGAAGACGGCAGGGCCGAGGTGCCGAGTTTCATCGCGTCATCCTTTCGGTCGGGGCGCCGGGGCCTTGCGCCAGTTTGACGCAGGCAGGGCCCGGGCGGGAAATTCTTGATCCAGATCAACGCCGCATCCGCGCCCGGGGCGGCATGAGCGGGCATGCGACAAGAAGAGAGGATCGCCATGAGACAGAAGCTTGCCCTCGCCGCGGCGCTCGCCGCGCTGGCCTCGCCCGCACTGGCGCAATCGCAAGGGGAATGGACGCTTGGCTTCGGGATCGCGCATGTGAATCCCAAATCCGACAACGGCGACCTCGCCGGCGGCGCCTATCCGACCAGCATCGGCGACAGCACCCGTCCCAGCATCACCTTCGAATATTTCATCCGCGACAATATCGGCATCGAGGTGCTGGGCGCCCTGCCCTTCAAGCACTCGATCCGGTCGAACGGCACCGAGATCGGCACGGTGAAGCACCTGCCGCCGGTCGTCTCGCTGCAATACCATTTCGACGCGACCCCGCAATTCAAGCCCTTCGTCGGCTTGGGCGTGAACTTCACCGGCTTCTGGGACGGCGACGCCAGGGGGCCGCTGGCCGGTTCCGACCTGCGGGTCAAGAACAGCTGGGGCCTGGCCGCCCATGCCGGTGCCGATTACTGGATCAACGACCGGGCGGCGATCCGCGCCGACCTGCGCTGGATCGACATCAATGCCGATGTCGAGCTGAACGGCGCCAAGATCGGCGAGGTCGAGGTCGATCCGGTCGTCGCCGGCATCAGCTACGTGATGAAGTTCTAGGCCACCACCGGGGCGTTCCGCGACGGGACGCCCCTGTTCCGGGGTCCGGCTCATTCGGCGGATCCCAGCGCCATGAGCAGCGCGACCTGCCGGGCGGTCTCGTCCCGGATGCAGCGGGCGCGGGCCAGATCGCCCTTGCCCTCGGCCGCCGCGTCCCGGGCCTGGTTGCACAGGTCCTCGCGGAACTGCAGCCAGCTGCGCTCGGCCTGGCGCAGGCTCTCCTGCGGATCGGCGCCCTTCTCCCCCTGCGTCTTCAGCGCCGCCTCGTAGACCCCGGTCAGCTTCGCCTCCCAGGCCTGATGCGAGGCGTCGAGGCAGTTGGCCATCGGGAAATCCGGGTCGTCGCCGGTATATTTGCCGCGCGCATAGTCGAGACAGGCTTCCATGCCGGTCCCGGCGCAATCGGCGCGCGCGCCCTGGGTCGAGGCATCGCCAAGGCATCGGTCGATGGCGGCGGGGTCGAAGCCCGAGGCATCGCCGGCGAAGCATGGCGCCGCCAGCAGCAGGGCCAGGGCGCATCCTGCCAGGCGCTTCATTCCATCCCCTCCGCGATGTCGCGCAGGCGCAGGGCCTGTTCGGCCGTCAGGCGCAGCACGCAATCCTGCGCCGCCGGACCGCCCAGCGTCCCGCCCTGATAGCGCAGGCTCTCATAGCGGCACGAGGAATCGCGGAAGGCGATCCAGTGGCGCTGCGCCTGCTGCAGGGCCGGGGCAGCGGGCTCGGCGGCCGAGCCGAGTTCGGCCAGATCCGCATCCGCCGCCTTGGCGGCTTTCAGCGCCCGCTCGTAATAGCCGTTCAGCAGCTTGTCCCAATCCTTCGCCTCATGGCCAAGGCATTCCACCATGCCCACGGTGGTCTCGCCGCCCGGCGTCGCCATGCATTGCGTCGAGGCCTCGCCAATGCAGCTTCGCAGCCCCGGCGCGGCGCTGGCATCGGCTTCCGCATCCGCGATGCATTTCGCGAAACCATCGGTATCGTATCGCGGGCCATCCTGGGCCAGCACCGGGCCGGCGGCCAGCAGAAGGAAAAGGACAAGCAGGCGCATCAGGCGATCTCCATCAGTTGACGCCCGATCAACATGCGGCGGATTTCCGAAGTTCCGGCGCCGATCTCCATCAGCTTGGCGTCGCGGAACAGCCGGCTGACCACAGAATCGTTGAGGAAGCCGGCACCGCCCAGCGCCTGAACGGCCTGATGCGCCTGCACCATGGCCTGTTCGCTGGCGTAAAGCACCGCGCCCGCCGCATCCTGTCGCGTGACCTTGCCGGCGTCGCAGGCTTTCGCCACCTCGTAGACATAGGCCCGCGCCGTGTTCAGCGCGACATACATGTCGGCGATCTTGCCCTGCATCAGCTGGAACGAACCGATCGGCTGGCCGAACTGCTTGCGTTCCTTGACATAGGGCATCACCTCGTCGAGGCAGGCGGCCATGATGCCGGTGCCGATGCCCGACAGCACCAGCCGCTCGTAATCGAGGCCGGACATCAGCACCCGCACGCCCTTGCCCTCCTCTCCCAGCACGTTCTCGAAGGGCACCTCGCAATCCTGAAAGATCAGCTCGCCGGTGTTCGAGCCGCGCATGCCCAGCTTGTCGAAATGCGGGCTGGTCGAGAAGCCCTTCATGCCGCGCTCGACGATGAAGGCGGTGATGCCCTTGCTGCCGGCCTCGGGATCGGTCTTGGCATAGACCACCAGCGTATGGGCGTCGGGCGCGTTGGTAATCCAGTATTTGCTGCCGTTCAGCACATAGCGGTCGTTCTTCTTTTCGGCCCGCAGCTTCATGCCGACCACGTCGCTGCCCGCGCCTTCCTCGGACATGGCCAGCGCGCCGACCGCCTTGCCGCTGCACAGGTCCGGCAGGTATTTCGCCCGCTGCTCGTCGGTGCCGTTCAGCTTGATCTGGTTCACGCACAGGTTGGAATGCGCGCCATAGGACAGGCTGACCGAGGCCGAGGCGCGGGCGATCTCCTCGGTGGCGATCACATGCGCCAGATAGCCCATGCCGCTGCCGCCGAATTCCTCGGGCACGGTGATGCCCAGAAGGCCCAGATCGCCCATCTCGCGCCACAGCTCGTTCGGAAAGGCGTTGCTGCGATCCACCTCGGCCGCGATGGGCTTCACCCGCTCCTGCGCCCAGCGATGGACGGTGTCGCGCAGGGCGTTCACGTCCTCGCCCAGGTCGAACTGCATTCCCGCGGTGAACATCGGCCATCTCCTCCATTTATTGAACGAGTGTTCATTTAACTGGTTTATGCCGCCAAGCCGGGGCCTGCGTCAAGCCTGTTCTCGGCGGTTCAGGGCGATCCTGCGCCTGCGGGGGCCGCGTTGACAAGCCTGCGGCCGCGCGCCATTCCTGCCGCGCCTAGCCGCAAGGATGCCCGATGAGCCCGCTTCCCGATGCCGCCGCGCGGCTGCTGATCCTGCGCCACGCCCCGCTGGCCCGGCCAGGGCTTGCAGGGCGCCGCGATGTCGAGGCGGATTGCAGCGACGGCGCGGCGCTCGGCTGGGCGCGCGCGGCGCTGGATGGGGCCGGTACGCATTGGTCCAGCCCCGCCCTGCGCTGCCGCCAGACCTGCGCGGCCCTGGGGCTGGCCCCGGAATGGCAACCCGCCTTGTGGGAGCAGGATTTCGGCGCCTGGGAAGAGCCCGGCGCGAGCATCCCCGACCTCGGCCCGCTGCCGCCCGAGCAATTGGCACGCCGGCGCCCGCCGGGGGGCGAAAGCTTCTTCGACATGGCGGCGCGGGTGCAGCCGCTCCTGGACCGGGCGCGCGGCACGGTGGCCATCGTCGCCCATGCCGGCACGGTGCGGGCGGCGCTGGCGCTGGCGGTCGGGCCGGCGGCGCTGTCCTTTTCCGTGGCGCCGCTGTCGCTGACCGTCCTGTCGCGCAGCCCCGCCGGCTGGGCGGTCGAGGCCGTCAACCGGGTCGCGCCCAAGGTCGCGCCATGATCCTGTCGCAGGACACGCTGACCATTGCGCTGGTGGCGCTGCTGGTCGATGCGCTGATCGGCTGGCCCGAGGCGCTTTATCGCCGCGTCTCGCATCCGGTGGTCTGGATCGGGCGGCTGATCTCGGCGCTGGACGCCCGCTGGAACCGGGGCGGGCATCGCATCGCCCGCGGCGCGCTGGCGGTGGCGGTAACGGTCGGCGCGGCGCTGCTCCCGGCGCTGTTGCTGACCCGGGCGCTGGCGCCGCTGCCCTTGGGCCCCGTCCTGCTGGGCGTGCTGGCCTGGCCGCTGGTCGCCATCCGCTCGCTGCACGACCATGTCGTCGCGGTGGCGCGACCCTTGGCCGGGGGGGATGTCCCAGCGGCGAAAGCGGCGGTGGCGATGATCGTCGGCCGCGAGCTGGACGACCGGCCGGCACCCATCGCCCGCGCCGCGCTGGAAAGCCTGGCCGAGAACACATCCGACGGTGTGGTCGCGCCTCTGTTCTGGGCGGCGGTCGCGGGCCTGCCGGGAATCGCGGCCTACAAGGCCATCAACACGCTCGATTCGATGATCGGCCACATGAGCCCGCGCCATGCGCTGTTCGGTCGCGTCGCCGCGCGGCTGGACGACCTGGTGAACCTGCCGGCCTCGCGGCTGACGGCGCTGCTGTTCCTGCTGGCCGCGCTGCCTGCCGGGGGACGCGCGGCAGGGGTGATCCGGCGCGACGCCCGCCGCCACCGCTCGCCGAATGCCGGCTGGCCCGAGGCCGCCATGGCCGGGGCGCTGGACGTGCGCCTGTCCGGCCCGCGCCGCTATCACGGCGTCGAGACGCCCGAGCCCTGGCTGAACGGAAATGCCCGCGACCCGCAGGCGCGCGACCTCATGGCCGGGCTGCGGCTTTATCGCCGCGCCATGGCGCTGCTGGGCCTGGGCCTTGCGGCGCTGCTGCTGGCCTAGGACCAGTCGAAGAAATCGGCCGGCGCCCGGCCGCGCAATTCCTCGGCCAGGTCGGTGCCCATGGCAGCGCCGTCCGAGGCCGGACCGATACGCTCCCCCGCGATCACCTCGCTGCCGTCGGGGCGCAGGATCTCGCCGCGCAGCCGCAGCCGGTCGCCCTGCAGTTCCGCCAGCCCGGCGATGGGCGTCTGGCAGGAACCGTCGAGCCGGGCGAGGAAGGCGCGCTCGGCCGTCACCCGCAGCGCGCTGTCCCGGTCCGAGATTGCGGCCAACAGCGCCGCGGTGCGCGCGTCATCGGCGCGCCGCTCGACCCCGATGCAGCCCTGCGCCACGGCGGGCAGCATCTCGTCGGGATCGACCGCGCCGCGCGCGACATGCAGCATGCCCAGCCGCGTCAGCCCGGCCATGGCCAGAAAGGTCGCTACCGCGACTCCATCTTCCAGCTTTTTCAATCGCGTCTGGACGTTTCCCCGAAACTCGACGAGCTTCAGATCCGGCCGCCGCGCCGCCAGCTGCGCCCGCCGCCGCAGGCTCGAGGAACCGACGACAGCGCCTTGCGGCAGCTGGGAAATCGCCGCGAATTGCGCGCTGACGAAGGCGTCGCGCACATCCTCGCGCGGCAGATAGCAATCGATCAGCAGGCCCTCGGGCTGGATCGTCGGCATGTCCTTCATCGAATGCACGGCGATGTCGATGTCCTGCGCCAGCAGCGCATCCTCGATCTCGCGGGTGAACAGGCCCTTGCCGCCGATCTCTTTCAGCGGCCGGTCCAGCACCCGGTCGCCGGTGGTCTTGATCACCACGATCTGGAAGGCGTCGGCCGCAAGGCCATGCGCGGCCATCAGCCGGTCGCGGGTCTCGTGCGCCTGGGCCAGCGCCAGGGCCGAGCCACGGGTGCCGATGCGGATGGGGTTCTGGGGGTCGGGCATCTGGGTCATGGCAAAGGGCTTAGCGCCCCCCCTCGGCCTTGACAACGGGGCCGTGCGCGCCATGAAGGGCCGCAAGAGGTGAACCATGTCCGAAAAAACCATCCTGCGCGCGCTGAAGGGCGAGCGTTTGCCCGTTCCGCCCGTCTGGATGATGCGCCAGGCCGGCCGCTACCTGCCGGAATACCGCGCCACCCGCGCCCAGGCCGGCGACTTTTTGTCGCTGTGCTACACGCCGGACCTGGCGGCCGAGGTGACGCTGCAGCCGATCCGCCGCTACGGCTTCGATGCGGCGATTCTCTTCGCCGACATCCTGCTGCTGCCGCAGGCGCTGGGGCTCGACCTGTGGTTCGTCACCGGCGAGGGGCCGCGGCTTTCCACCGTCACCAGCGCCGCCGGGGTCGCGGCGCTGAAACCCGCCGAGGCGATCCACGAGACGCTGGCGCCGGTCTATGAAACCGTCCGCATCCTGGCGCGCGAGCTGCCGCGGGAAACCACGCTGATCGGCTTTGCCGGCGCGCCCTGGACCGTCGCCACCTACATGGTGGCCGGCCGCGGCACCCCCGACCAGGCCCCGGCCCACGGCTTCAAGGCCGAGGACCGCGCCGCCTTCGCCGCGCTGATCGACCGCATCACCGAAGCGACCATCGACTACCTCTCGGCCCAGATCGAGGCGGGGGCCGAGGTGGTGAAGCTGTTCGACAGCTGGGCCGGCTCGCTCAAGGGCCTGGACTTCGACGATTTCGCGGTCGAGCCCGCGCGCCGGATCATCGCCGCGCTGAAGGCCCGCCACCCGGGCATCCCGGTGATCGCCTTCCCGCGCGAGGCCGGGCCGCGCTATGCCGGCTTCGCCCGCGCCACCGGCGCCGATTGCGTGGCGCTGGACAATTCGGTCAGCGCCGACTGGGCGGCGGCCGAGGTGCAGAAGGACGGCTGCGTGCAGGGCAATCTGGACCCGCGCCTGCTGGTCAGCGGCGGCGAGGAACTCGTCTCCGAAACGCGCCGGATCGTGCGGGCCTTTTCGCAGGGCCCGCATATCTTCAACCTCGGCCATGGCATCACCCCCGAGGCAGATCCCGAAAACGTCACGCGGATGCTGGAGGCGATCCGGGGCTGATGGGCGGGGTCGGGGCTTGAGCTGGATCCTCGCCACGCTGATCGCCGCCGCGGCCCAGACCGGGCGCAATGCGGCGCAGCGGCGGCTGACCGCCGAGCTGGGCACGATGGGCGCGACCGCCGTGCGCTTCCTCTTCGGCCTGCCCTTCGCGGCGCTGGTGCTGGCGGGGATGGCGGCGCTGGTGCCGGTGCCCCTGCCCGACGCCACGGTGCTGGGCTGGGCGGCGCTGGGGGCGGCATCGCAGATCGCCGCCACCGCGCTGATGCTGCTGACGATGGAAAGCCGCGGCTTCGGCGTCACCACGGCGCTGATCAAGACCGAGCCGGTGACGCTGGCGCTGATCGGCACCCTGATCCTGGCCGAGCCGCTGGGCCCCGCCCGCATGGCGGCGATCGCCACGGCGACGCTGGGCGTGGTGCTGATGTCGGGCGCCGACTGGCGGCGCGGCGGCTGGCGCGCGGCGGGTCTGGGCATCGCGGCGGGGGCGCTGTTCGGCCTCTCGGCCATCGGCTTTCGCGGCGCGATCCTCGCCCTGCCCTTCGGCGCGGAACCGGTTCGCGCGGCGACCGTGCTGGTCCTCAGCCTGGCCCTGCAAAGCGCGATCATGCTGGCCTGGCTGGGCGCGCTGGACCGCCCGGCGCTGGCCGGCATAGCCCGGCACTGGCGCAGCTCTCTGGGCGCCGGCGCGCTCGGGGCGCTGGCCTCGCTGTTCTGGTTCCTGGGCTTCGCGCTGACCGCGGCGGCCAATGTCCGCACCCTGGCGCTGGTCGAGGTGGTGATGGCACAGCTCGTCTCGGGCCGGGTCTTCCGCGAGGGTATCCGCCCGCGGCAACTGGCCGGCATGGCCCTGATCGTGCTGGGCGTCGCCGCGCTGATCGCGGTCAGTGCCCGGTGACGACCGGCAGCATCGAGCCCACCAGCAGCAGCGCCATGACCCGGTTGAACAGCCGCAGCCGCGCCGGCTGGGACAGGACGCCGCGCAGCCCCTGCCCCATCGCCGTCCAAAGCGCGACCGAGGGCAGGTTCACCAAGGTAAAGACCAGCGCCACCACCAGCGTGCCGCCCACCCCGGCCGAATAGGCCGAAAGCGCCCCCAGCGCCATCATCCAGGCCTTGGGATTCACCCATTGAAAGGCACAGGCGGCCAGAAAGCCCATGGGTCGCACCGCCACACCCTCGGTCCCGGGGGCCGAGGCATGGGCGATCTTCCAGGCCAGCCACAGAACATAGGCCATGCTGACCCATTTCAGCGCCTCGGCCAAGCGCGGCGCGCCGGCGACCAGCCGGTCTACGCCCAGCCCCAAGAGCGCCACCATGGCGCCGAACCCCAGCGCCACGCCCAGCAGATGCGGAACGCTGCGGCGAATGCCGAAATTCGCCCCGGACGCCATCAGCATCAGGTTGTTGGGCCCGGGCGTGACCGAGGTGACGAAGGCGAAGGCGACAAGCGCCAAAAGGATCTGGTGCGACATTGCGGATTTCCCTGAAGATCCCGCAATGATATTGTGATGGTCATGCAATTTCCGGCCTGATTTGCGAGTGATGGCAGAAAAGGGACAATCAGACTTTGATATTGACCCGGTATCCGCGCGGATCTTGCGCATCCTTGCCCGGAACGGCCGCATGCCGAATCAGCAGCTCGCCGCCGAGGTCGGGCTGTCGCCCTCGGCCTGCCTGCGCCGGGTGCAGGATCTGGAACGCCGCGGCGCCATCCAGGGCTATCGCGCCGTCATCGCCCCCGCCGCCCGCGCGGCAGGCTTCACCGCCTATGTCACCGTGGGCCTCGCCCGCCATTCCAACGAGGCGCAGCAGGCCTTCGAGCGCGCCTGCCTTGCCGCGCCGCAGGTGCGGGAATGCCACAACATCACCGGCTCGGTCGAATACCTGCTGCGGGTCGAGGTGCGCGATCTGGACGCCTATCGCCGCTTCCACACCGAGGTGCTGGGCGCCTTCCCGCAGATCGCCACCATCACCACCCATGTCGTCATGGGCTCGCCCAAGGACGAGCGGGCCTGAACGCGTCAGCCTTGCATGGGTATTTGGGAAACAGAGAAGACCGGGCCGGGATGGCTCCTTCTTCGCTCTTCAAATACCCAAATCGCGGCGGGCCGCCGGAACGGCCTTTCCGCCCCTCGCGCCGCGGGATAACAAGAGCGCATGACCCTGCCCGCCCTTTCCCCCGATCAGGCCGAAGCCTGGGACGCGCTTGCCGCCGTGCTGGAAGAATCCGGCATCGACCTGGTCTCGGAGGAGATCGCGCCGCCGAAACCCGGCAAGGGCCGGGTCATGGCGGTGATCGGCAAGGCCGGTTCGGGCAAGACCCTCTTGCTGGCGGAACTGACCAGGGCGCTGAAGGCGGCCGGTGTCGACATCGTCTCGGGCGATTACGAGGGCAAGAAGCGCAAGGACCGCCGCACCGTCGCCATCCTCGCCCCGACCAACAAGGCGGCCTTCGTGCTGCGCATGCGCGGCGTGCCGGCGACGACGATCCACCGCATCCTCTATACCCCGGTCTATGATCCGGAATACGAGCGCATCGCCGACTGGCTGACCGGCGCCGGCGAGCGGCCTTCCGTGGAGGGGTTGATGGAAGGGCTGACCGAGGCGGCGCTGGACCGGGCCAAGACCTTCTACGACCAGCATGCCTCGATCCCCGGGGCGCTGGCCGCCGCGGGCCTGCGCGGTTCGGATTTCATCCGCGGCTGGAAGCGGCGCGAGGACGGGCTGGACATCGGGCTGGTCGACGAGGCCTCGATGCTGGACGAGCGCCAGTTCGAGGACCTGCGCGAGATCTTCCCGGTCCTGATCCTGTTCGGCGACCCCGCGCAGCTGGCCCCGGTCGGGCAATCGGGCCAGATGGTCTTCGACCGGCTGGCCGCCCCGCAGCGGCTGATGCTGAGCCGCATCCACCGGCAGGAAGGCGACAGCCCGATCCTGGACCTTGCCCATGCGCTGGCCGATCCGGCGCTGGAATTCGACGCCTTCGAGCGCATGATCCGCCAGGCCGCCGCCCGCGACCCGCGGGTGATCTGGGCCGAGCGGGTCGAGAGCGACCTGATGGCGCAAAGCCCGGTGCTGGTCTGGCGCAACGTCACCCGCATCAAGCTGATCCAGGCCTTTCGTTCCGCCTATGGCGCGCCGGGCGATGCGCTGCTGCCGGGCGAGCCCCTGATCTGCGACGGGCTGGAACTGCCGCTGAAGCACCGCAAGAAGCGCATCGACCTGGAGGCGCGCGGGCTGATCAAGGGCGCGCAGGTGGTCTATCTGGGGCCGGGGCGCAAGCCCGGCTTCTCGCGGCTGCATGTCGTCGGCGCCGAGGAGCCGCGGCTGTCCGCCGCCAGCATCGTCAAGATCGAGATGCCGGATGTCGAGGAGCCCTTCATCCCCTTCGCCGCGCGCATGGGGGCCACCTTCCTGCATGGCGCGGCGGTGACCATCCACAAGGCGCAGGGCAGCCAGTGGCCCGACGTGCAGGTCTTTGCCCCCGACATCGCCGCAGCCGCCTGGTCGGGCCGCAGCGAGGCCGGGGTGGCGCTGTGGAAGCGGCTGGCCTATGTCGCCATCACCCGCGCGCAGGAGCGGCTGCACTGGGTGGTGAAGTCGCGCCTTGCCCGGCCCTCGGCCCCCTTGGACACCGCGCATCTGGAAGCCCCGGCGGGGGTCCTGGAACTGGCCGCCGAAACCGAGGCCTAGCCGCGCCGGGACAGTTTCCGCGCGGCCGTGTTCGGGCGCAGCTGGATCATGCGCAGCTCCAGCGCCTCGGCCAGCGCCTCGCGCGGGATGCCGGTTTCCTGCGACAGCCGCAGCAGGCCGAAATGCACCCGGGCCAGTTCCTGGTAATAGCGGGTGAAGCTGTAATTGATCGAAGCCCCGGCCAGGGCCCCCAGCAGCGGCACCGCCTGCGCCGCCAGCTTCTGCGCCAGCGAGGCCGAGAGCCGCGGCGCCACCCGCGCGATCAGCGCCTGCACGGTCTGGCCGGTGATGGTCATGCGCGCCGCGAGCAGGCCGAGATCGGTGCCGTCGTCATCCGAAAGCGGCCCCGCCGAGGCGAAGACATGCAGCGCCTCGCGCCGCGCTTCGTCCGAGACGGGATCGAAGCCGTGTTCGCCGGCGATGTCCATGATCGCGCGCAGAAGCAGCGTCACCGTGACCGGCAGTTCCAGCATGGCCCCGCCGATCCCGGCCAGTCCCCCGACCGCGCCCGAGGTGGTCGAGAGCATGCGGTTGAACAGGTCGCCGCGATCCCGCATCACCCCGCGCGAGCGCGAGGCGGCGTCGAAGGCACGGTTCAGCGCCGCCAGGGTGATGCGGTCCATGCGCCCGCGCACCGACGCCGGCAGGCGCTCGATCAGCCCTTCGGCCTTGCCGCCGACGGCGGCCATGAGCTCCATCGCCACGCCGCCCGCCTGCAGGTAGCGCCGGGCAAGGCGGTCGATCTCGGCATGCACGGTCGGATCGTCGATCGGGGGCAGCACGGCCTGCCGGGCGGGGATCTGGGTCTGCTCGGTCATCCTGTGGACACCTTGGATTGTCATGGCTTGCGCCGGGAATTCCTCTGCGCAAGCATCTGGGCATTGGCAAGGGAACCCGCAAGCCGCCCGGCGGGTTCCGACCGCAGAACCCATACCCGCCGCACCGGTGCCGCCTTGGCGGCCTCCGTCGGTGGAACAAGGACAAGGAAGACCGGAAATGACCATCCGCCGCATGATCCCGATGCTGACCGTAACCGCCGCGCTGGCCCTGGGACAGGCCGCGACGGCGCAGGATGCCGCCGGGCAGCCCGCGGAACCGGCGGCGCCCGAGGCCGCGCAGGAGGGCGGGCTGACGCTGGCCGACCTGGGCAAGGACGAGGCGCTGACCGCGGCCGTCGAGAAGATGGCCGAGGGGCATCAGCTGCCCGGCTGGCTGCGCGAGGGCGCGGTGGTGACGCCCGGCCAGAAGGTCGGCTTCGGCGGCAAGGAATACCTGGCGATGACCGCCTGCCAGCAGCATGATTGCGCGGAAAACCAGATGGCGGTGCTTTACGCGCCCGATGGCGGCGCGGCCTATGGCGTGCTTTCGGTGCGCGACGGCGAGGGGGCCGAGCTGCTGACCTGGCTGGGCATGGCCGGCGGGCCCGAGACCATCGACGGCCGCACCATCCTTTACGCGGCGCTGACCGGCAGCCTGGCAAACCACCCCGAGGCTTTCGTCTATCCCGAGTGAACCGGCGGCACGCCCCCGGTGCCGCCGCGATCCTCGGGCGGGTCGCGGCGCATCTCGTGCAGACCGGCGGCTTCGCCGGTTTCGCGCTCGACCTGCCCGGTGACGCCGTCCCAGGCGCCGGGGATCAGTTCGATCCCCAGCACCCGGTCGGGATTGGTGGGCGGCGGCATCTCGACGCCATCGAGCTTCCAGAAGCCAAAGCGTTGATAATAGGGCAGATCGCCGACCAGCATCACCCGCTGCCAGCCCATTTCGGCCGCCCGCGTCAGGCTTTCGCGCATCAGAAGCCCGCCCAGCCCCTCGCCCTGCGTCGTCGGATGCACCGCCACCGGGCCAAGCAGCAGCACCGGCCGGCCGCCGACGCGCACCGGCCAGTAGCGGATCGCCCCCATCAGCGCGCCGAAATCGTCGCGCAGCATCAGGCAGAGCGCGCGGACCGGCGCCACCCCGTCGCGCAGCCGATAGGAGGACAGCGCCGTGCGCCCCGGCGCGAAGCACAGGTCCAGCAGGGCCTCGACCTCGGGCGTGTCGGCGGGGGTCTCGGGGCAAAGTTCGTACATCCTGCCTCCGCTGATGGGGTCGGGATTCGGGTGGGTCTTGGCGCGGCGCAAGAACCGCGTAACATGCAGCCGCCGCGACGAAAACCGCCTGCGGGATCACAAGATGCAAAATCCCCGCGGCAGGTCCGGCGAGAACGGCGAGGCTTGACGCGCCGCGTGCATGGGGTCACTTCTGGGGCCCGCATCACCCAGGGAACAGCGAGGGCAGCCATGTTCTACCGACCCCAGGAAGGCCACGGGCTGCCGCACAACCCTTTGAACGCCATCGTGGCGCCGCGGCCCATCGGCTGGATCTCGACCCGCGGCCGGCAGGGCGACAACCTGGCGCCCTATTCCTTCTTCAACCTGACCGCCTATGTGCCGCCGCAGGTCATGTTCGCATCGACCTCGGCCAAGCCGGACCGGCAGGGCACCAAGGACAGCGTGGCGCAGATCGCGCAGTCGCGGGTGTTCTGCGTCAACATCGCCGACGGGCCGCTGAAGGATCAGGTCAATGCCAGTTCCGCCGCCTTCCCGGCCGGGGTGAACGAATTCGAGGCGGCCGGCATCGAGGCCGCGGAATGCGAAAGCATCGACTGCCCGCGCGTCGCCGGGGCCGCCGCGGCGCTGGAATGCCGCGCCACGCGCATCCTGCGGCTGGCGGGCGAGGCGAATTACATGGTGCTGGGCGTCGTCACCGGCATCCACCTGCGCGAGGATTGCCTGAAGGACGGCCGCTTCGACCTGCGCGCCACCGGCTGGCTGTCGCGCATGGGCTACAAGGACTACACCATCACCACCGAGACCTTCGAGATGGAGCGCCCCTGATGGAGAACCGGCCGGAAAAGCGCCGCCGCGACAGCCGCACGGTGCGCGACTATATCCGCACCATCGTCGATTTCCCGCATGAGGGCATCCTGTTTCGCGACGTGACCACGCTTTTCGCCGATGCGCGCGGCTTTCGCATGGCGGTGGACCAGCTTCTGGCCGCCTATGCCGGCGAGGATATCGACAAGGTCGTCGGGCTGGAGGCGCGCGGCTTCATCCTGGGCGGCGCGGTGGCGCATCAGCTTTCCGTGGGCTTCGTGCCGATCCGCAAGAAGGGCAAGCTGCCCGGCGCCGTCATCAGCCAGGCCTATGCGCTGGAATATGGCGAGGCGGTGATGGAGATCCATGACGACGCCCTGAAGCCCGGCGAGCGGGTGCTGATCGTCGACGATCTGCTGGCCACCGGCGGCACCGCCGCGGCCGGCATCTCGCTTTGCGAGCGGCTGGGGGCCGAGGTCGTGGGCTGCGCCTTCGTGATCGAGCTGCCCGAGCTGGGCGGGCGGACGCTGCTGGAAGGGCTGGGCCACGAGGTCCATGCCCTGACCAGTTTCGAGGGCGCCTGATCCCTTGCGGCAGGCCCCGGCCGGGGTTAGGTGAAGCCCATGGACAAGAAACCGCCCCTGACCCTTTACCTGGCCGCGCCGCGCGGCTTCTGCGCCGGCGTGGACCGCGCCATCAAGATCGTCGAGATGGCGCTGCAGAAATGGGGCGCGCCGGTCTATGTCCGCCACGAGATCGTGCACAACAAGTTCGTCGTGGACAGCCTGCGCGACAAGGGCGCGGTCTTTGTCGAGGAGCTGGACGATGTGCCCTCCGACCGGCCGGTGATCTTCTCGGCCCATGGCGTCCCGAAATCCGTGCCGGCCGAGGCGCGGCGGCGCGAGATGGTCTTTGTCGATGCCACCTGCCCGCTGGTCAGCAAGGTGCATGTCGAGGCCGAGCGCCACCATGCCGAGGGCTTGCAGATGGTGATGATCGGCCATGCCGGCCATCCCGAGGTGCTGGGCACCATGGGACAATTGCCCGAGGGCGAGGTGCTGCTGGTCGAGACGGTCGAGGACGTGGCGAAAATCGCGCCGCGCGATCCCTCGCGGCTGGCCTTCATCACCCAGACCACGCTGTCGGTCGATGACACCGCCGCCATCGTCGCCGCCTTGCAGGCGCGGTTTCCGGGCATCGTCGGCCCGGCCAAGGAGGACATCTGCTATGCGACGACCAACCGCCAGGCCTCGGTCAAGGCCATCGCCGGGCGGATCGACGCGCTGCTGGTGATCGGGGCGCCGAACAGCTCGAACTCGCGCCGGCTGGTCGAGGTCGGCAGCGCCGCCGGCTGCGCCTATTCGCAGCTGGTGATGCGCGCCGACCAAATCGACTGGCGCGCCATCGCGGGCGCGCGGGCGGTGGGGGTGACCGCCGGCGCCTCGGCCCCCGAGGTGCTGGTCGACGAGGTGGTGGCGGCCTTCCGGGAACGCTACGACCTGACCGTCGAGATGGTCGAGACGGCGCGGGAGAATGTCGAGTTCAAGGTGCCGCGGGTCCTGCGCGAGGCCTGAGCACTCGCCCCGTGGGGGCTTTGCCCCCGCCCCTGCGGGGCTCCCCCAGGATATTTGGACAAGAAAGAAGGGTTGCGGGATGAAACTGTGGTCTATGCCGTCCTCGGGCAACAGCTACAAGGTGCGGCTGCTGCTGGCGCTGCTGGGCCGCGATTGCGAGATCCTGGACGTGGAATACCAGACCGAGGCGCTGGAACGCGCCAAGGCCGAGGGGCGGCTGCCCTTCGGCAAGGCGCCGGTGCTGGAACTGGATGACGGCCGGCTGTTGCCGGAATCGAACGCGATCCTGTGCTGGCTGGGCGAGGGCACGCGCTTCGTGCCGAAGGATGCCTTCGGGCGCGCCGCCATGCTGGGCTGGATGTTCTGGGAGCAGAATCAGCACGAGGGCGTGGTCGCCGTGCGGGCGGCCTTGCAGAACTATCCGCATCGCCGTGCGCAGGCGACGCCCGAGCGCATGGCAGAGCTGCTTGAGCGCGGCCATGCGCTGCTGCAGGTGATGGAGGACCGGCTGGCCGGGCATGACTGGCTGGTGGGGGATACCGTCAGCCTCGCCGATATCTGCCTTTACGGCTATACCCATACGGCGGGCAGCCTGGGCGGCTTCGACATGGCGCGTTTCCCCGGCATCGGGCGCTGGCTCGACCGCATCGCCGCCCTGCCCGGCTACAAGGGGCTGGAGGCATGAGCGCGCTCTTCGCCTGGACCGACGGCGCCTGCAGCGGCAATCCCGGCCCCGGCGGCTGGGGGGTGCTGATGCGCGCCCTGGAGGGCGAGACGGTGCTGAAGGAGCGCGAGCTGTCCGGCGGCGAGGCAGAGACCACCAACAACCGCATGGAACTGATGGCGGCGATCTCGGCCCTGGAGGCGCTGACCCGGCCGAGCGAGATCACCGTCGTCACCGACAGCGCCTATGTGAAGAACGGCGTGACGCAATGGATCCACGGCTGGAAGAAGAACGGCTGGCGCACCGCCGACCGCAAGCCGGTGAAGAATGCCGAGCTGTGGCAGCGGCTGGACGCCGCGCAGGCCCGCCACGAGGTGCGCTGGGAATGGATCAAGGGCCATGCCGGCCATCCCGAGAACGAACGCGCCGACGCGCTGGCGCGGGCGGGGATGGCGCCCTTCAAGCCGGCGAAGGTCTCGGGGTGAGCTTTGAGGCGCTGATCCCGCTGCTGGATTATGCCAGCGTGCTGGTCTTTGCCTTGACCGGGGCGCTGGTCGCCAGCCGCGGGCAGCTTGATGTCGTGGGCTTCATCTTCTTCGCCACGCTGACCGGGATCGGCGGCGGCACCCTGCGCGACCTGGTGTTGGGCCGGGTGCCGGTCTTCTGGGTCGGGCGGCCCGAGCTGCTGCTGCTGACCGCAGGCGCGGCGATCATGGTGTTCTTTACCGCGCATCGCCTGGAAAGCCGCTATCGCGCCATCCTGTGGCTGGATGCCTTTGCCCTGGCCGTGGCGGTGCCGGCCGGTGTGGGCGTGGCGCTGGAGGCTGGGGTGAGCCCGGTGGTCACCGTGCTGATGGGGGTGATGACCGGCACCTTCGGCGGGCTGATGCGCGACGTGGTCGGCAACGAGGTGCCCCTGGTGCTGAAACAGGGCGAGCTTTACGTCACCGCCGCCTTTGGCGGGGCGGTGGCGGCGCTGCTGTTGCTGGCGCTGGGGACCGGCCGCGGCTGGGCGCTGATCGGCTGCGCCGCCATGGTGCTGATGCTGCGCGCGGGCAGCATGAGCTTTGGCTGGCGGCTGCCGGCCTACAAGGCCCGGCCGCCGCGCCGCTAGCCTTCGGACCAGACTGCCATTTCGGTGCCGCCCGGCTCGCGGAACTGGAAACGGCGGCCGCCGGGGAAGCCGAAGATCGGCCGGGTGATCGTCGCCCCCGCCTCGGTCACGCGGGCCAGCGCGGCTTCCAGGTCGTCGGCCTTCAGGATCACCAGCGGCGGCGCCAGAGGGCCGGCGGCGATGCCGCCCGACAGGCCGGCATCGGCCATCTCCTGATAGTCGGGGCCGTAATCGTTGAAACCCCAGCCAAAGGCTTCCCTGAAGAAGGCTTTCGTGGCCGGCAGGTCGGGCGAGGAGAATTCGAGATAGTCGATCTTCATGGGAATCCCCTTCGGATGTTCCCGTTTTGTTTACACCCGCGCGCGGCTCAGCGCAAGACCGGCGGGCCGGGGCGCCGCTCGCGCAGGTCTTCGACCCCCATGCGCAGCCCGGCGCCGATGCGATGCGCGAGCGCCGACCAGGCCCGCGCCGTCTCGGGCGGCAGCGTCCGGCGCAGGGTCTCGTCAAAGAGCATGAGCCAGGGCGCGAAGTGCTGGGCCTTCACGTCGCCGGCGCGCATATGCACCTGCATCGGATTGCCGTCATAGCCGCGCTCGTAGAGGATGGCGTTGCGCCAGAAGCGGGCGATCTTGGCCTCGTGCTCGGGCCAGTCGGCGACATGGGCGGCGAAGACCGGGCCCAGCACCTCGTGCCGGCGGACCGCGGCGTAGAAGGTGGCAACGACGCGGTCGATCTGTTCGGGGGTGACGTCGAAACGGGGCGGGATCATGGCGCGGATATGGACCCCCGGGGCCGGTCCTGCAAGCCCGTCACGGATCGCGCGTCCCGGAAAGCGACGGGATCATGGTGCCCGCGACCAGATGCGTCAGCCCGCGCCGCAGCAGCGGCAGGGGCGAGAGCGGGGCAAGCACCAAGTCGCGCAGCCGGAGCAGGCTGCGGCTGCCCGACTGATACATCGGGGTGAAGGCCGCGCTCATCGCCTGGTAGATGCGCACATGCCAGCCCGGTGGATGCCGCGGCCCGGCGCGGTCGCCGGATAGGAGACATCCAGCACCTGGCGTCCCCGCACCTCGTGCCGGTGCATCCGGGCGATGGGGCTGGAGAGGCGGCGCGCCTCCTCGCCCGCGCCGATGCGGTCCGGGACGGCCAGCCCCACCGGCGGGATCACCAGGCCCGAGCCGAAGGGGCTCGGCTCGGCGAAACGCTCGAACAGGGCGACCTCGTGGCCCTCGCCGGCCAGCAGCGTGGCAGCGGCGAGGCCGCCGATCCCGGCGCCCGCGATGGCGATCCTGTAACTCATGGCCGCTAGCTCCCCGAGGCGCGGCGCGGGTGCAAGCCGCGCTTGCAGGGGTCGGGGCGGTTTCCTATAACCCGCGCATGTTCAGCAGGGCCGGGATTTTTCGAATTATTCGCCCGGCGGCGTAGGATGTCCTCGCCGCCGGGTCATGCATGCCTGCCCAGCCACCGAAGGATTCCCGCCAGATGAGCGACACGACCGCCGAAACCCAAGCCGCGCCCGATTACCGCGACACCGTCTTCCTGCCCCAGACCGATTTCCCGATGCGCGCCGGCCTGCCGCAGCGCGAGCCGGACTGGCTGGCCCGCTGGGAGCGCATCGGCATCTACGACCGGCTGCGCGAGCGCGCCCGGGGGCGGACGCCCTTCATCCTGCATGACGGCCCGCCCTATGCGAACGGCAACCTGCATATCGGCCACGCGCTGAACAAGGTGCTGAAGGACTTCATCACCCGCAGCCAGCAGATGATGGGCCGCGATGCGCGCTATGTGCCGGGCTGGGACTGCCACGGCCTGCCGATCGAATGGAAGATCGAAGAGAAATACCGCGGCGCCGGCAAGGACAAGGATGCCGTCGACGTGGTCGAGTTCCGCCAGGAATGCCGCCGCTTTGCCGAGCACTGGATCGGCATCCAGCGCGAGGAGTTCAAGCGGCTGGGCGTCACCGGAAAATGGGACGATCCCTATCTGACGATGGACTACCATGCCGAGGCGGTGATCGCGGCCGAGTTCATGAAGCTGCTGATGAACGGCTCGCTCTATCAGGGTTCGAAGCCGGTCATGTGGTCGCCGGTCGAGAAGACCGCCCTGGCCGAGGCCGAGGTCGAGTATCACGACCATACCAGCCACACCATCTGGGTGCGCTTCCCGGTGGAATCCTCGCAGGGTATCTGGGCAACGGAGAAACCCGCCAGCGTGGTGATCTGGACCACCACGCCCTGGACCATCCCGCAGAACCGCGCCGTGGCCTATCATCCGGCCATCGCCTACGGGCTTTATCGCGTGGGCGCGGTGGCCGAGAACGCGACGGCGAAAAGCGGCGAGCTGCTGGTGCTGGCCGATGCGCTGGCCGAAAGCGTGCGCCAGGCCGCCCGGATCGAGGACTGGCAGCGGCTTCGCGACGTGACGGCCGCCGATCTGGAGGGGCTGGTGCTGTCGCATCCGCTGCGCGGCGTCGAGGGCGGCGCCGGCGAATGGGATTACGACGTGCCGATGCTGCCCGGCGATCACGTCACCGACGACGCCGGCACCGGCTTCGTGCATACCGCGCCGAGCCATGGCGACGACGACTATCAGCTTGGCCTGAAATACGGGCTGCCGATGACCTACAACGTCGAGCCGGACGGCGCCTATCGCGCCGACCTGCCGCTGTTCGGCGGCCAGGCGATCATCGCGCCGGACGGCAAGGAAGGCCCGGCCAATGTCAGCGTCATCAAGCAGCTGGCCTGGGCGGGCGCGCTGTTGGCCAAGGGCAGGATCAAGCATTCCTATCCGCATAGCTGGCGCTCGAAGGCGCCGCTGATCTATCGCAACACCCCGCAATGGTTCGCCGCCATCGACAAGGTGCTGGACGACGGCATGGGCGAATATGGCGACACCATCCGCCGGCGGGCGCTGACCTCGATCGACAAGCTGGTGCGCTGGACGCCGCAGACCGGGCGCAACCGGCTGTATTCCATGGTCGAGAACCGGCCGGACTGGGTGCTGTCGCGCCAGCGCGCCTGGGGCGTGCCGCTGACCTGTTTCGTGAAGAAGGGCGCCAGGCCCACCGATCCGGAATTCCTGCTGCGCGACCAGCGCGTCAACGACCGCATCATCGCGGCCTTCGAGAAGGAGGGCGCCGATGTCTGGTATCACGCCGACTTCAAGGCGCGGATGCTGGAGGGCCTGGCCGATCCCGAGGCTTACGAGCAGGTCATGGACGTGCTGGACGTCTGGTTCGATTCCGGCTCGACCCATGCCTTCGTGATCCGCGACCGCGCCGACGGCAGCCCCGACGGGATCGCCGACCTCTATCTGGAGGGCACCGACCAGCATCGCGGCTGGTTCCACAGCTCGCTTCTGCAGGCCTGCGCCACCAAGGGCCGGGCGCCCTATCGGGGCGTGCTGACCCATGGCTTCACCCTGGACGAAAAGGGCATGAAGATGTCCAAGTCGCTGGGCAATACCGTGGCGCCGGCCGATGTGATCAAGGAATACGGCGCCGACATCCTGCGGCTCTGGGTGGCGCAGTCCGACTACACGGCGGACCTGCGCATCGGCAAGGAGATCCTCAAGGGCACGGCCGACAGCTATCGCCGGCTGCGCAACACGCTGCGCTTCGTCCTGGGCAATCTGGACGGTTTCACCGAGGCCGAGCGCATCGGCGTCGAGGAGATGCCCGAGCTGGAGCGATGGGTGCTGCACCGGCTGGCGCAGATCGACGGGCAGCTGCGCCGCGGCTATGACAGCTACGATTTCCAGGGCGTGTTCCAGGCCGTGTTCCAGTTCGCCACGGTGGACCTTTCGGCCTTCTATTTCGACATCCGCAAGGATGCGCTCTATTGCGATGCCCCCGACGCGCTGCGGCGGCGGGCGGCGCGGACGGTGCTGGACCTGCTGTTCCACCGGCTGGTGACCTGGCTGGCGCCGGTCCTGCCCTTCACCATGGAGGATGTCTGGCTGGCGCGCTTCCCTTCCGAGGACGGCTCGGTGCATCTGCAGGACTTCCCCGCCACCCCGGCCGAATGGCTGGACGAGGCGCTGGCCCGGAAATGGGAAACCATCCGCCGCGTCCGCCGCGTCGTCACCGCCGCGCTGGAGATCAAGCGCAGCGACAAGGTGATCGGCGCCAGCCTCGAGGCCGCGCCGGTGGTGCATGTCGAGGATGCCGAGGAGCTCAGGGCGCTGAAATCGGTGGATTTCGCCGATATCTGCATCACCTCCGGGCTGAGCCTGACCCCCGATCCGGCCCCGGGCGAGGCATTCCGGCTGTCCGAGGTGCCGGGCATCGGCGTGGTCTTCGAGACCGCCGAGGGCGAGAAATGCCAGCGTTGCTGGAAGATCCTGCCCGATGTCGGCAGCCACGGCCACCCGGGCACCTGCGCCCGCTGCGATGCGGTGCTGGCCCGGGACTAGCCGGCCCCGGCCCCTTGGCAGGGTGCGCCCGAGCGGCCCCCTGCGGGGCAGCCGGCAAGAAGCTTCAGCGGAACCACAGCCCGGCGCGGCGCAACCGCTGGCGCATCGCCTTTTCGGTGGGCGGCGGGTCTTCGCCGGCAAAGAGCGGGCGGATCCGACTGCGCCCGGCGCCCTCCGCGATCAGGTGGCGGGCGGCCTCGTCATCCGCCAGCAGCGGCGCGATGCGCGGATCGGCCGCCAGTTCCTCGATCAGCGCCACAACCGCATCGGATTCGCGGGCATAGAGCAGCGACAGGTTGCGGTAATGGCAGGTCGCCCAGCCGTCCAGCCCGGCCAGTTCCGGTCCCGGGCGGCCGCCGCCCAGAGAATGGATCACCAGCGGCAGCGCGACCTGATCCAGCCAGGGATCCAGGCTCTGGCAGGCCAGGGCCTCGCCCGGGTCGTCGCGGATCGCCAGCGCCCAGTCGAGAAAGCGGCGGCCGAATTCCTGCGGATCGGCACCGAAGAACCAGCCGGCGTTGAAATAGAGGTAACGCTCCCAATGCTCGTCCGGCTGACTGCGGTCGAGCGAGCTTTCGTAATCCAGCCCGAAGCGGTCGTAGAGCGATTTCCAGATGGCGCCATAGCCGGGCCCGTAGGGCGGCGGCTCGGGCCAGGTCGCGCTGCGCCGCATCGAGGCCGAGGGGCGCGCGAAATCCAGGCTCAGCCGCTCCAGCGGCCCGGTGACCAGCGTGTCGCTGTCGAAAAACACGAAGGGCTCGCCGGGTGGCAGCAGGGCCAGCGCCTCGATCTTGTTGCCATAGGGATAGCCGGCACCGAAATGCGTGGCGGTGAAGGGCAGGATCTCGGCGCCGAATGCGGCCAGGGCTGCGCGCGCCGCCTCGGGCATCCGGGTCTGCGCCCCGCTCCAGGCGCCCCCGGGCTGGGGCTCGGCGACGATCAGCCGGCCGCGCCAGCCGGGGGCATTGCGGCGCAGGCTGGCGGCGAACAGCGCCGCCTGGCCGCCCAGACGCATGCCCTGCCCGACCAGCAGGATGTTGAAGGGCCGGGTTGCAGCGGCCGGGGGCGGATGGTGCTGCCCCCCGGACGGCCCGTCGGCTTCCGCCCGATCCTCTTCGGCTTCGGCGCCGCGGCGGCCGGCGCGTTCGGCCTGTCGGGCGGCGCGGCGGGCCTGGCGCTCGGCGCGGTTGGCAGCCTGGCGGGCGGCGCGTTCGGCCGCACGCCGGGCGGCGCGGGCGGAGGCAGCTTCCCTGCCCCCGCCCTGGTCGTCCCCCGGCCCATTCTGCGCCATGACCTGCCCCCGAACAGCGAATCCCCTTGGCATCCGCTCATAGCAACAAGGGCCGGCCTCGTTCCAGAGGTGAATTTAAACGGGCTGTTTCAACTTGAATAAGAAAAATGCAACCGGAGGTTAATTAAATCCTCGCCGCAATTGCTGCGGCCGGGCAAGAATTTGAACCGACCTCACCAAAAAGGCAGGTTCTCGATTCACGGCTTTCAATGCAGGGTACCCCTAGCCGTTGAACGATTTCCTCTTTTACAGGTACGGCGAGACCGGGTGAGACGTGGGCACGGTCCTCACCCGGTCGCTTCGTTAAATCAAATCTGGCATTCCCCCCTGAGCTTGTCGATTGTTTCGATCAGGCAGCGGCACTTTTCCGCCGATGCCCTTGGGGAAACCATTTTCCCACTGCCTGTTTTGTCGCCTGTTCCATATGCATATCCGGATAATGCACGCATTGCGCGAAAGCCGCTCCTTCATCGCGGCTGGATTGATCAATGCCGGGCTCGCAGCCTCTGCAAGCAGCGATTGCATTTCGCGCACCGATCGGGGATCACCCGAAGGCGGCGCCGGATGCCGCCGTCCGCTGGGGGTTTCATGGTCGCGCCGATCGTCGGCATCTGCCGCTTTTCCTTTCTGGGCCGCGGGGACTGGAGCGCCTATCTCCGCACCCGGCCCGGTTCGGAGGAAGAGGCCGAAGCCATGCGCCGCAGCCGCGACCTGCTTTATGACGATGCCCGGTTGCGCTTTCGCTTCCAGAGCTTCGAGCGGCTGACGCTGGCCTCGCTGCGGGCGCAGACCGAGCCGGATTTCCGCTTCGTCGTGCTGAGCTCGGCCGCCATGCCCCGGCCCTGGCAGGAACGCCTGCGGGCGCTCTGCGCGACGGTGCCGCAGGTCCGGCTGGTTTTTTCCGAGGCGGGGGACGTGGGCAGCGCCCTGGCGCCGCTGCTGACCGGGCTGGCGCAGGGCGACGGGCCGGCGGTGCAGTTCCGGCTGGACGACGACGATTGCCTCTGCGCCGATTACATCGCGCATCTCGCCCGCGCCGCCCGGGCGATGCGGGACTATGGTCCCTTCGCCTTTTCCCTGCCCCGGGCGCTGCTGGTGGCGCATTACGCCGGCGCGGCGCCGCAATATTGCGAATTCGTCCGGCCCTTTCACGCTGCGGGCGCCGCCGCGCGCCTGTCCCAGCCCGCGCGCAGCATCTTCGCCTTCGGTCATTACGCCTTGATGCGGCGATTTCCGGCCCTGGTCGATCATCGGCCCTTCGGTTCGCTGCAGCTGAAATTCCAGGGTCACGATTCGCGCATCGTCGCCCCCAGGCCGGGCAGCGGCGTGACGGCCATGGCCGAGGCGGATTTCCACGCCCAGCTCGCGCGGCATTTTCCCTTTCTGGATCAGGCGGATCTGGCGGGGCTGATGGCGCTGCAGGCCGGCCGGGACTGATCCGGCCCCGGCTTTTGCGCGCCCGCTCGGGAACCTTGGGCGGAAACATGTGTTCAATTCCCATACCGCAAACGCCATCCAGCGAAAGGAGCGCGCGATGAATTGGGATATCGTCGAAGGCAAATGGAACCAGCTCAAGGGCAGCGTGAAAGAGAAATGGGGCGACCTGACCGATGACGAGCTGACCGAGGTCGACGGCAAGAAGGACAGGCTGGTCGGCAAGCTGCAGGAGAAATACGGCTGGACCAAGGAACAGGCCGACGAGCAGATCGACAGCTTCTTCCGCGACAGGGTCTGAGCCGATCCCGCCCAGGTCGGAAGACCGCCAGGCCCCCGGTCCGCGCCGGGGGCCTTTGCCATGCCGGCCCCGTCGCAGTTCAGGAACAAAATGCGAACCAATCGCCCATTGAACCTCCTGCGGCGGCTTCCTATCTTGTCAGCCAGCAGGGGGCGCAGACTGCCTGCCTTAGGGGTTGCGCCTCTTGGCGAGAAAGGACTGATTCCATGAACGAATTCGCCCAAACCACCCATCCGGTCCTGCCCTTGCGGGACATCGTGGTGTTTCCGCACATGATCGTGCCGCTGTTCGTCGGGCGCGAGAAATCGGTGCGGGCGCTCGAGGCCGTGATGGAACAGGACCGCCCGATCCTTCTCGCGGCGCAGAAGGATGCCGCAGTCGACGAGCCCGCCGCCGAGGGAATCTTCCGCACCGGCGTGCTGGCCAATGTGCTGCAGTTGCTGAAGTTGCCCGACGGCACCGTGAAGGTGCTGGTCGAGGGCCGCGAGCGCGTGCGCATCACCCATTTCGTGCCGAACGACGCCTATTTCGAGGCGGGTTGCGAAACCCTGGCCGAGGAACCCGGAGATCAGGACACGCTGACCGCGCTGACCCGCGCCGTCGCCGAGGAGTTCGAGCGTTACGTCAAGGTGCGCAAGAACATCCCCGAGGAGGTCGTCTCGGCCGTGGCCGAGGCCCGCGATTCCGCCCGCCTGGCCGATCTGGTCAGCGGCCATCTGGGCATCGCGCTGGACAAGAAACAGGAACTGCTTGAGACTCTGGTGACCGCCGAGCGGCTGGAGAAGGTCTATGGCCTGATGCAGGGCGAGATGTCGGTGCTGCAGGTCGAGAAGAAGATCAAGTCCCGCGTCAAGACGCAGATGGAGAAGACCCAGCGCGAATATTACCTGAATGAGCAGATGAAGGCCATTCAGAAGGAGCTGGGCGATGGCGAGGACGGCTCGAACGAGATCACCGAGCTGGAAGAGAAGATCGCCGCGACCAAGTTCAGCAAGGAGGCCCGCGAAAAGGCCGAGGCCGAGCTGAAGAAGCTGAAGTCGATGTCGCCGATGTCGGCCGAGGCCACGGTCAGCCGCAACTATCTCGACTGGCTGCTGTCGCTGCCCTGGGGCGTCAAGTCGCGCATCCGCAAGGATCTCGGCAAGGCCGAGGGGGTGCTGGACGCCGACCATTACGGCCTGGAAAAGGTCAAGGAGCGGATCGTCGAATACCTGGCGGTGCAGAACCGCTCGACCAAGCTGAAGGGGCCGATCCTGTGCCTCGTCGGCCCTCCGGGCGTCGGCAAGACCTCGCTGGGCCGTTCGGTGGCGCGCGCCACGGGGCGCGAGTTCATCCGCATCAGCCTTGGCGGGGTGCGCGACGAATCCGAGATCCGCGGCCACCGCCGGACCTATATCGGCTCGATGCCCGGCAAGATCATCCAGGCGCTGAAGAAGGCCAAGACCACGAATCCGCTCATCCTGCTCGACGAGATCGACAAGATGGGCCAGGATTTCCGCGGCGACCCGGCCTCGGCCATGCTCGAGGTGCTGGACCCGGAACAGAACGCGACTTTCGTGGACCACTATCTTGAGGTGGAATACGACCTGTCCAACGTGATGTTCGTGACCACGGCCAACAGCTACAACATGCCGGGCCCCCTGCTCGACCGGATGGAGATCATCCCGCTGGCCGGCTATACCGAGGACGAAAAGCGCGAGATCGCGCGCCAGCACCTGCTGCCCAAGCAGATCAAGGCGAACGGGTTGCGCAAGGGCGAATTCTCGGTGACCGACGAGGCGCTGACCCATGTGATCCGCTACTACACCCGCGAGGCGGGCGTGCGGTCGCTGGAACGCGAGATCGCCAAGCTGGCCCGCAAGGCGGTGACCGAGATCCTCAAGGGCAAGGTCAAGTCGGTCGAAGTGACGCCCGAGAAGGCCGAGGAATACCTGGGCGTGCGCCGCCATCGCTATGGCCTGGCCGAAAAGGACGATCAGATCGGCGTGGTGACGGGCCTGGCCTGGACGCAGGTCGGCGGCGACCTGCTGCAGATCGAGGCGCTGAAGCTGCCCGGCAAGGGCCGCATGAAGACGACCGGGAAACTGGGCGAGGTGATGAAGGAATCGATCGACGCCGCATCCTCCTTCGTCCGCTCGATCAGCCCCGAACTGGGGGTCAAGCCGCCGAAATTCGAGACGGTGGACATCCATGTCCACGTCCCGGAAGGCGCGACGCCCAAGGACGGTCCCTCGGCAGGTATCGCCATGGTCACCTCGATCGTCTCGGTGCTGACGCAGATCCCGGTCCGCAAGGACGTCGCCATGACCGGCGAGGTCACCTTGCGCGGCAACGTCCTGGCCATCGGTGGGCTTAAGGAAAAGCTGCTGGCGGCGCTGCGCGGCGGCATCAAGACGGTGCTGATCCCGGCCGATAACGAGAAGGACCTGGCCGAGATCCCGGCCAATGTGAAGGAAGGGCTGAAGATCATCCCGGTCAGCCATGTGCGCGAGGTGCTGCAGCACGCGCTGGTGCGGATGCCCGAGCCCGTGGAATGGGATGAGGCCGCCGAGGAGGCGGCCGAGGCCAACCGCCTTGCCGCCACCCGGGAACAGGGCAGTGGCGGCGCGGCGGTCGCCCACTGAAACCGGAACCGCGCGGGCCTTCCCGCGCGGTTTTTTCTTGACCGGGGCTCCAGCAGAAAGGAGTTCGCTCATGGCAAGATCGGAGGGAAAACCGGAAAGAGAAGGATTCGCCGACCCGGAGGCGGCGAAGGTCCTGCAAAAGCGGCAGTTGCTGGCCCAGGTGGCGCGCCGGACCGGCCTGCGCAGCAGCGAGGTCAAGACGGTCGTCGAGGCGACGCTGGCCGAGCTGGGCGAGGCCATCGCCTCGGGTATGACGCTGGCTCTGCCGCCGCTTGGCCGCGCCCGGATCAGCCGGCGCTGCGACAGTTCGGGCGGCGAGGTCATCACGCTGCGCCTGCGCCGCCGCGCTTCGGGCGAGGCGTGATTTTTCGCCCGAAGCCTCTTGCGGCCCGTGCCGGCAGCGGCTATCTAGCGCGCATCGGGCGATTAGCTCAGCGGTAGAGCGCTTCGTTCACATCGAAGATGTCAGCGGTTCAAATCCGTTATCGCCCACCATGATTCCAAAGGCGCCTGGCCGGTCCGACGACCGCCAAGCGCCTTTTTCGTATGCTTCCCGCCCTGTAGCCCCCTGCCCCTTGCAGTGGTCGGCCGTCCGCCGTGTCAAGGTTGCCGGTGCCGCAACACGCGCAGCCGAGCCTAGCAGGATCATGCGCCTATCCTGCGCCCCCGGCCGCTGCGTGGCATCGCGTCTCGACCAGCCTGCCAAGGCTGGTTGACCTGCTTGGGCCTGCTTTTCTGCGCCCGGCCTCCACCACTGCCATTTGTCGGGTCGTCGTGGCGAACCGGGCGTTTCACGCGGTGCAAGCCGGCGCGCTGCGTCGCCGGCGGATCCGCGACGAATCTGCGGAAATATCGATTTCTTGCGAAAACTGGTACCCGAGGTCGGACTCGAACCGACATGCCTTGCGGCGGCGGATTTTGAATCCGCTGCGTCTACCATTCCGCCACTCGGGCCTTCCGTCATTCGCCTAAGGCGCAATGCCGGCTTTTGCAAGCCCCTTCAGGCCCGGCCCAGCTTGGCCAAGCGGGCGTCGCGCAGCCGGGCGAAATCGTCGCCGGCATGATAGGACGAACGCGTCAGCGGCGTGGCCGAGACCATCAGGAATCCCTTGCCATAGGCGGCTTTCTCGTAGCCCTTGAACTCCTCGGGGGTGACAAAGCGGTCCACGCGGTGATGCTTGGACGTTGGCTGCAGATATTGCCCGATGGTGATGAAATCCACATCGGCGGCGCGCATGTCGTCCATGACCTGCAGCACGCCCTGGCGATCCTCGCCCAGGCCCACCATGATGCCCGACTTGGTGAACATGCCGGGATCCAGCTCCTTCACCCGCTGCAAGAGCCGCAGGCTGTGGAAATAGCGCGCGCCGGGGCGGACCGTGGGATAAAGGCCGGGCACCGTTTCGAGATTGTGGTTGAATACGTCGGGCCGCGCCTCGACCACGATCTCCAGCGCGCCGGGCTTCGACTTGAGGAAGTCGGGCGTCAGCACCTCGATGGTCGAGGCGGGCGAGCGGTGGCGGATCGCGCGGATGGTCTGGGCGAAATGCTCGGCCCCGCCGTCATCGAGGTCGTCGCGGTCCACCGAGGTGATGACGACATGCTTCAGCCCCAGCTTCTGCACAGCATGGGCGACGCGGCCCGGCTCGAACGCGTCGAGCGCGTTGGGCTTGCCGGTCATCACGTTGCAGAAGGAACAGCCGCGGGTGCAGATCTCGCCCATGATCATCATGGTGGCGTGGCCCTGGCTCCAGCATTCGCCGACATTGGGGCAGCCGGCCTCTTCGCAGACGGTCGAGAGGCGGTTGGTGCGCAGGATGTCGCGGGTGTCCTTGTATCCCTGGCTGGTCGGCGCCTTGACGCGAATCCAGTCCGGCTTTTTCGGCTGGGGCTGGTCGGGACGGTGGGCCTTTTCGGGGTGGCGCAGAACCGGGGGCATATCCGCCATTTCGGCATCCTTTGCTGGGGTCAGCCGAACTTAAGGGTTTTCCCGGTCTTGATCAACGCCAATGCGGGGTGCATGTATGACGCTTCGATGCCGCGACGCAGCATCGAAACGAGGGAGGAGTGGATGACGAAAGGACCAAGGATGAAACAAGGCGATCTGCTTCCCGACGTGACCTTCCGGACCCGTGTCCGCGACGAATCGATCGCGGGGCCGAACCCCTATCGCTGGCAGGACATGACCACGGCCGACTATTTCAGGGGCAAGCGCGCGGTGCTGTTCTCGCTGCCCGGCGCCTTCACGCCCACCTGCTCGACCTATCAGCTGCCGGGCTTCGAGAAGGCCGCCGCCGAGATGACCGAACTGGGCATCGACGCCATCTACTGCCTGTCGGTGAACGACAGTTTCGTGATGAACCAATGGGCGAAGTCCCAGAACCTGCAGCATGTCGGGGTGATCCCGGACGGTTCGGGCGAGTTCACCGAAAAGGTCGGCATGCTGGTGCGCAAGGACAATCTGGGCTTCGGCGCCCGCAGCTGGCGCTATGCCGCCATCGTCAACGACGGCCGCGTCGAGGCCTGGTTCGAGGAGCCCGGCCGCATGGACGACTGCCCCGAGGACCCCTATGGCGCCAGCGCCCCGGAAGCGGTTCTGGACTGGCTGCGCGCCAATCCCGCCCAGGCCGCGGCCTGATCGGGAACCGCAGGCCGCAAACGCGAAAGGGCGCCGCCGGGGCGCCCTTTTTCATGGCCCTGACCGGATCGGCTATCCGATCAGCGGCGCGCCCGAGCCATAGGTCTCGCGGTAGTGGCGTTCCAGCCGCATCAGGCCAAGGCGCAGCACGATCTTGCCCGAACGGGCCGACCAGCCTAGCCGCCGCTCGGTCATCTCGATGCCTTCGAGAAAGCAGCAGACCCGCAAGCACATGTCGCCCATGCCCGGGCCCAGCTCGCGCAGCGCGGCGGCGACGCGGTTGCGCGCCCCTTCCGAACCGCCGCCATGGGCGGCCGAGACGCGCGAGACATCCACGCCGGCGGTCAGGAACCGGTCCCAGTTCTGGGTGATGCGCGGGCCCATCTGCGCCAGCTCGAAATCCTCGCGCAGGCGTTCGCCGGCCGCGACCAGTTCGGGCGCGAGGAAGGGACGGCCGTCCGGCTCGCGCCGCCGGGCCAGCATCAAGAGCGGGCTTTCGGCGATGTTGACGCGGGCGCGGCGGCGGCGGCCGTCCTCGGGATCGGTGATCTCGCGTTCTTCCCAGGTGCGGTGGCGGTCGGCATGGGTGAAGCCGGCGGGGGCTTCGGTGCATCCCCCCGGCTGGGGGGCGCCCGGGCCGGGACCGACCGGATCGGCCATGACGAAATCCTCGCCCCGCGGCAGGGCATTGCTGCGCCGGGCGGCCAGCATCGCCCGCAGCGCCTCGCGTCCCTGCGCCGAGATGGCATAGCGGCTGACCCGCCCCTGCCCGACAAGCTGCACCCAGGCGCGGATCGCCATATGCTCGGCCAGCTCGCGGTCCAGGATGGCGGTGCGGATGTCGTCGCGCACGACGATGGCCTTGTCCATGCCCTCGGCCACGACCAGCTGCGCCCCCGGCTCGGCCAGCCGGCGCAGGATGCGGGTGATCTGCTTCATGCCCGTCTGCCCCGGCGCGACCAGGGCGGGGCTCTTGCGATTGCCCGCGGCGCGTTCCACCGCGCGATCGACCAGCGGATCGTCGCGGCGCGCTTCGAAGCGGCGGATGCGGCGCAGGATGGTGGAGGCATGGCAGCCCGTCTCGCGCGCCAGGGCGCGGATCGACTCGCCGCCCTCGACATGGCGCAGGTAAAGCTTCAGGTCGCTGTCCTCGGGCTGCGGGTCGGACTGCGGGCCGGGCTGGGGATCGGGCGGATTGCAGGCCGTGGCGTCGATGCCGGCGGGCAGGGCGGCAATCAAGGCGTCCGGGGCGAAATCTCCCGTCAAAATCGTCATGGTCATTCCTTCGCTTCCTGCAGACGAGCGGGCAGATGCTCGCCCATGGGTTGTTTCCCGCCCCTGTCCACCGGAACGGGATCAGGTCGAGATGCGGCAGTATTTGCTAAGAATTCCTAAAGATTCCTTGCCGCGGCGCGCGCAACTCGGCCCTGCGGCGCAACACACGTTCAGGTTGCAGATAATCCCCCCGGAACCAGCCGACGGGGAAAATCGCCATGACGATGATGAGCAATGTGATCGCCTTCCAGCCGCGCCCGGCCCAGCCGCATCTGCGCCGCCCGCGTCTGCTGGTGCGGGCCGCGCGGGCGGGCCTTCAGGGCTGGAGCCGCAAGCGCGACTTGCGCCGGGTGCTGAAATGCGAGGCTCTGCCCGCTGCCGGCTCGGCCCTTGCCCGGCTGCGCGCCGAAGAGGAGCGCCTGGACGCGGCCCGGCGCCAGGGCCAAGCCGGCTATGACATGCATCGCCACATCATGCTGCTGATCGCGATCCTGGCCGAGACGGCCGAAGCCGCCGGGGCCGCGACCTGCCCGGCGCCGCTTACTTGCCCCTGAACAGCGAGCCCAGAACGCCGCGCACCAGCGCCTGTCCGGTCTTGGTGCCCAGCTGCCGGGCCAGGCTCTTGCCGAAGGTCGTGGCAATCGAATCGCTGTTCGAGCGGCGGGCGCGCGGCTTGGGCTCGGCCGGGAGCCGGGGGGCGGGATCGTAGCGACGGCCGCGGGCATGCTCGCGATCCATCTTCCAGAGGTCGTCGTCCGCGCCTCCGGCCCCTGCCCCCGGCCCAGTGCTGGCGCTCGCGGCCGCGGCTTCGGCGCGCTTGGCCAGGATCTCGGCCGCCGATTCCCGGTCGAGCGGCTTGCCGTATTTCAACGCCATGGGCGAGGCGGCGTTGATCGCCGCGCGCTCGGCATCCGGGATCGGACCGAGTTGCGACAGCGGCGGGCGAATCAGCGTGCGCTGCACGATGCCCGGCACGCCCTTGGCCTCCAGAAGCGAGGTCACCGCCTCGCCGGTGCCGACGGCCTGGATCGCCTCGGCCGTGTCGAAATCCGGATTCGCGCGATAGTTCTGCGCCGCCAGCCGCAGCGCCTTCTGGTCCTTGGCGGTAAAGGCGCGCAGCGCGTGCTGCACTCGGTTGCCCAGCTGGCCCAGCACCGATTCCGGCAGGTCGGCCGGGTTCTGGCTGATGAACCACAGGCTGACGCCCTTGGACCGGATCAGCCGCGCCACCTGCTCGATCTTGTCCACCAGCGCCGGCGGCGCGTCGTCGAACAACAGATGCGCTTCGTCGAAGAAAAAGGCGATCTTCGGCTTGTCCGGGTCGCCGACCTCGGGCAGCTGCTCGAACAGCTCGGCCATCAGCCAAAGCAGGAAGGTCGCGTAAAGGCGCGGCGCGTTCATCAGTTTCTCGGCCGAGAGGATGTTGATCATCCCCTTGCCCGAGGCGTCCAGCCGCATCATGTCCGCAAGTTCCAGCGCCGGCTCGCCGAACAGCAAGCCGCCGCCCTCGTTCTCCAGCACCATGAGCGCGCGCTGGATGGCGCCGACCGAGGCGGTCGAGACATTGCCGTATTTCAGCGACAGGTCCTTGGCGTTCTGCCCGACCCAGACCAGCATGGCCTGCAGATCCTTGAGATCCAGCAGCGCCAGCCCCTCCTCGTCGGCGACGCGGAAGGCGATGTTCATCACCCCCTCCTGCGCATCGCTCAGCCCCATCAGCCGCGACAGCAGCAGCGGCCCCATCTCGGCCGGGGTGGTGCGGACCGGGTGGCCGCGCTGGCCCCAGATGTCCCAGAAGGTGACGGGAAAGGCCTGGTAGTCCAGGGCGACGCCGATCTGCTCGGCGCGCCTGAGAAAGCTCTCGTGCAGCTTGCCCTCGGCCAGGCCCGGCTTGGCGATGCCGGCCAGGTCGCCCTTCACATCGGCCATGAAGACCGGCACCCCGGCGCGCGAGAACGATTCGGCCAGCGTCTGCAAGGTCACCGTCTTACCGGTCCCCGTCGCTCCGGCGATCAGCCCGTGGCGGTTGGCGTATTTCAGCAGCAGCAGCTGCGGCGCCGCGTAATCCGCGCCGCCTCCGCCCACGAAGACCGTTCCGGCGTTCAGATCGACGATTTCTGTCATTTTTCCTCCTCGGATCGGCAAAAAAGCGCGGGCTTGGGACGAAAGGACAATACAACCGTAACGATTTTGTGCCAGTCTGTTCCTTGCCGGACCCCGCATCGGCGGATGGCCGGCTTCCTCCCTGTTGGACTGCCGCGCCTTCGGGCGCGGCATTTTTTCGCCGCGGATGCCTGCGATCTGCCCAGTTCACGGCGTTGTCGCGCCGATGTCATCATTGACGTTTAGGACAGTTGACGGCTTCCCCCGCTGGCTCTAGCCTTCGGCGCAATGATGACCGGCCAGTCCGGCAGGGAAGGTAAGCATGGGGACCCGGGGCGGCTGTCTTACGCTCCGGGTCCCTCGCTTCTCCGGCATCGCCCCCGCCGTTGCGCGCGGCCCTAAGCCTCGCCGCGCATCTTCCAACCCATCTTCCAACGCAAAGGTGACGGCGTGCGATGCGATCCGCCCTGACAAGCCGGCATGCGCATGTTAGGACCGGGGCCGATGCATGGACCAAAGGAAGAGAACATGGTCAACAGGACGTCCGCGGCACTGATCGCCGCCCTCTTCACCCTGGCGGGCACCACCAGCGTGATGGCGCAAGACGCGAGCACCGAGACCCCGGCCCAGCCAGCCGCCGAAGCCCCCGCGGCCGAAGCGCCCGCCCCTGCCACCCCGGAAGCCAAGGCGCCGGCCGCCGCCGAAGCTGAAACCGAAGCTGAAGCCGAAGCTGCGCCGGAAGCCGCCGCCGAGGGCGAGACGCAGGTCGGTCAGCCCTATGCCAGATCGACGCATGGCGACTGGACCCTGCGCTGCATGAAGACGCAGGAGGGCAACGATCCCTGCGAGCTTTACCAACTGCTCAAGGACCAGAACGATTCGCCGGTGGCCGAGGCCTCGGTGATCCCGATGAGCGGCAACGTTCAGGCCGTCATCACCTTCATCGCGCCGCTGGAAACCGACCTTCAGGCCGGGCTGGGCCTGCAGGTCGATGCCGCCAAGGAATCGCGCTATCCCTTCATGCTCTGCGCGCCGGTCGGCTGCATCTCGCGCATCGGCCTGGCGGATGCCGAACTGGGCCCGCTGAAAAAGGGCAACAAGGCCACCGTCTCGGTCCTGCCCTTCGGCGCGCCGAAAGAGCAGCTGGTCAAGCTGGACCTGTCGCTCAAGGGCTTTACCGCCGGCATGAACGCGCTGGTCGAGGCGAACAAGAACCTCGCCGCCGCACCGGCCGCCGCGCCGGCTGAGGCCCCGGCCGAGGCGCCTGCGGAAGCGCCCCAGCAGCAGTAAGCCGAAACGGCAAGGGGCGCCGCCGGCGCCCCCTTCGCATCGGGCCGGGTCATTCCCGGCCCTTTTTCATGCGCTCATTCGACCGGCAGGGCGACGAAGCGCGGCTCGCCGGCGCGGCGCACCATGACCAGGATGGACTTGCGCCCGGCCTCGCGCGCCTCCTTGATGCGCGCCTCCAGATCGGCCAGCGTGGCCACCGGCTGCTGGCCCGCCTCGGTGATCACGTCGCCGGCGACCAGGCCCTTGTCCGAGGCGGCGCCGGCCGGATCGACCGATTGCACCACCAGCCCCTGCATGTCGCGCGACACCCCAAGCTCGCCTGCGATCTCCGGCGTCAGCGGCGCCAGCGTCATGCCCATCAGGTCGCTCGCGGCCTCTTCGGCGCTGTCCACCTTGCCGCTGCCGGTGCCCTCGGCCAGCTCGCGCCGGCCCAGCGTCACCTGCAGCTCGACCGGCTTGCCGTCGCGCTGCACCACGACATCGACCGCCTCGCCCACCGGCGCGTCGGCCACCCGGCGCACCAGGTCGCGCGGGTCCTTGACCTCGCCGCCGGCGAAGCTGGTGATCACGTCGCCGGCCTTCATCCCGGCATCGGCGGCGGGACCGGCCGGCACATCGGTGACCATGGCGCCCCGGGCATCGGCCAGGCCCAGCGATTCGGCGATGTCGTCGGTCACCGGCTGGATCTTGACGCCCAGCCAGCCGCGCCGCGTCTCGCCAAAGGCCTCGAGCTGCTCGACCACCTTGCTGACCACGTTCGAGGCCATCGAGAAGCCGATGCCGATCGAGCCGCCATTCGGCGACAGGATCGCGGTGTTCACGCCGATCACCTCGCCGTCCATGTTGAAGAGCGGCCCGCCGGAATTGCCCCGGTTGATCGCCGCATCGGTCTGGATGAAATCGTCATAGGTGCCCGACAGCGCCCGGTTGCGGGCCGAGACGATCCCGGTCGAGGCCGAGAAGCCCTGCCCCAGCGGATTGCCGAGCGCCAGCACCCAGTCGCCCACCCGCGCCTGGTCGCTGTCGCCGAACTTGACGAAGGGCAAGGGCTCGGGGCTTTCCACCTTGAGCACGGCGACATCGGTCTTGTCGTCCTTGCCGATCACCTTGGCCGGCAGCCGCTGGCCCGAGAAGAATTCGACCTCGATCTCGTCGGCGCCGTCGATGACGTGATTGTTGGTCACGATCAGCCCCTCGGGCGAGACGACGAAGCCCGAACCCAGCGCGTTCGAGCGCTGCTCGCGCTGCGGCCCGCGCTGGAAGGGGTTGTCCTCGCCGGGGGGGAAGCCGGGAAAGCCGAATTCGCGGAACAGGTCGCTGAACGGGCTGCCCTCGGGCAGCTGCGGCCCGCGGGCCAGAGGCGTCGAGACCGTCGAGGTGGTGGTGATGTTCACGACCGCCGGGCTGACCTGCTCGACCAGATCGGCAAAGCTTTCCGGCATGACCCGCTGCTGGCGGGCCTGGCTTTCGGGCGCGGTCAGCGGCTGGTTGTTGTTCGCCGCCTCCTGCGCGGACTGGGCCGCGGGCGCCCCCGGCTCTTGCGCGATGGCGGGCGACAGCGCCAGCAGCAGCGCAAGACCCGAAGCGGTCAGAAGATGGCGGGACGAAGGTCTGTTCATCTGGATTGTCTCCTTCCAGGCCGGGGCGGAGATGCCGGCACCCCGGCAATATGCTCATGTTCAAGGGGATTTTCGACCCCGTTGCAAATGAACCACGCTCGCAAAGGATGAACTGATCGTGACTTGCGGGCAATGCCGGGCGCAGGGGCCGGAACATGAAAAAAGTTCCGCGGCCCGAGGGACGCGGAACAGGTTTCATCGCAGCGATGATCTTCAGTTCAGCCGCGCGGCCTCGCCGGCGCAAAGCAGCGTGACCAGGGTCGAGGCGCCGCGCATCTCGATCCCCGCCACGTCCATCGGCCGGCGGTCCAGCTCGCCGCCCAGAATCTCGATCCGGCCCGCGCCGTGAAAGGCGGCATCCAGCAGCGACAGGACCGCATCGCCGCGCAGCTCGGCCTCGACCCCGCCGGGGATCGGGTGAATGGCGGCGGGGGTGATGCGCCGCACGCCGACGAGCAGTTCCATGGCTTGCCCTTTCGTTTCGGGAAGGCCCGGCCGCACCATGCGCCCGGACCCGGGGGCCCGCTTCAGCTGCAGCCGCTGGTCGCGCCGCAGGTGTTGCACTTCATGCAGGTGCCGTTGCGGACCAGCGTGTAATTGCCGCATTCGCCGCAGGGATCGCCCTCATAACCCTGCATCCGGGCCTTGGCACGCGCATCCAGGGTCACGACGCCCACCGCAGCCGCACCCTCCGCCGTCGAAACCGCCGCGACCGAGACCCCGGATTGCAGCGCCACCAGATCCTGCGGCAGGCGCTTGCGCAAATAGCCGGTCGAGCTGATCTGCCGCAGCATCTCCAGCGAACGCGAGGCGCCTTCGCTGACCGGGGCGAGATTGGGCTGGCTCTCGCTCTCGCCGCCGCCCAGATCGTCGAAGCGCGCGCCCTGCGGCTTCACATGTGCCAGATCGGTGCGGTCCAGATAGGAAACCGCCAGCTCGCGGAACACGTAATCGAGGATCGAGGTCGCATTCTTGATGCTGTCATTGCCCTGCACCATGCCCGCCGGCTCGAAGCGGGTGAAGGTGAAGGCGTCGACGAACTCCTCCAGCGGCACGCCGTATTGCAGGCCCACCGACACCGCGATGGCGAAATTGTTCATCATCGCCCGGAAGCCCGCGCCTTCCTTGTGCATGTCGATGAAGATCTCGCCCAGCTTGCCGTCGTCATATTCGCCGGTGCGCAGATAGACCTTGTGCCCGCCGATGATCGCCTTCTGGGTATAGCCCTTGCGGCGCTGCGGCAGCTTCTCGCGATGGCTGCGCACCGCCTCCTTGACGATGATCTTCTCGACCACCTTCTCGGCGACGACCGCGACCTTTTCCTGCAGGCTGCCGCTGGCCAGGATCTCCTCGGCCTCCTCGTCATCCTCGACCAGCGCCGAGGCCAGCGGCTGCGACAGCTTGGAGCCGTCGCGGTAAAGCGCATTGGCCTTGATGCCCAGGGACCAGCTCAGCTCATAGGCGGCCAGCGCATCGGCGATGCTGGCGCTGTTCGGCATGTTGATGGTCTTGGAGATCGCGCCCGAAATGAAGCTCTGCGCCGCCGCCATCATGCGGATATGGCTGTCCACCGACAGATAGCGGGTGCCCTTCTTGCCGCAGGCATTGGCGCAGTCGAAGACCGGGTAATGCGCAGGGTCCAGATGCGGCGCGCCCTCCAGCGTCATGGTGCCGCAGACATGGTCGTTGGCGGCGTCGATCTGCGCCCGGGTGAAGCCCAGATGCCGCAGCAGGTCGAAGCCGGGGTCGTTCAGCTTCTCGGCCGGGATGCCCAGGGTCTCGCGGCAGAAGGCCTCGCCCAGCGTCCACTGGTTGAAGACGAAGCGGATGTCGAAGGCCGAGGCCAGCGCCGCGTCGATCTTTTCCAGCTCGCGCGGACCGAAACCGTGGCCGATCAGGCTGGCATGGTTGATGCCCGGGCAATTGCCAAGGCTGGCATGGCCCACGGCATAGGCGATGATCTCCTCGATCTGCGCCGAGCCATAGCCCAGCGTCTCCAGCGCCGCCGGGACCGAGCGGTTGATGATCTTGAAATAGCCGCCGCCGGCCAGCTTCTTGAACTTCACCAGCGCGAAATCGGGCTCGATGCCGGTGGTGTCGCAATCCATCACCAGCCCGATGGTCCCCGTGGGCGCGATCACCGTCGCCTGGGCGTTGCGGAAGCCGTGCTCCTCGCCCAGGGTCAGCGCCTCGTCCCAGGCGCCCTGCGCCAGCGCCACCAGCCGCGGGTCGGGGCAGTTCGCGGCATCCAGCTCGACCGGCCGCACGTTCACGCCCTCATAGGCGCCGGTGCCATGCGCCGCGGCGCGGTGGTTGCGGATCACCCGCAGCATGTGGCGGGCGTTCTTCTTGTAGCCGGGGAACGGCCCCAGCTCGGCCGCCATCTCGGCCGAGGTGGCATAGGCCACGCCGGTCATGATCGCGGTCAGCGCCCCGCAGAGCGCCCGGCCCTGCTCGCTGTCGTAGCCCAGGCCCATGTTCATCAGGAGGCCGCCGATATTGGCATAGCCCAGGCCCAGCGTGCGGAAATCGTAGCTGCGCTGCGCGATCTCCTTGCTGGGGAACTGCGCCATCAGCACCGAGATCTCCAGCGTGACGGTCCACAGCCGGCTGGCATGGACATAGCCGTCGGCGTCGAATTCCTTGCCGTCCCAGAAGGTCAGCAGGTTCATCGACGCGAGGTTGCAGGCCGTGTCGTCCAGGAACATGTATTCGCTGCACGGGTTCGAGGCCCGGATCGGCCCGTGTTCCGGGCAGGTATGCCAGGCGTTGATCGTATCGTGGAACTGGATGCCCGGATCGGCGCAGGCCCATGCGGCATGGCCGATCTGATCCCAGAGCGCACGCGCCGACACGGTCTTCGCCACCGTGCCGTCGGTGCGGCGCACCAGTTCCCAGGGCAGGTCGTCGCGGACCGCGCGCAGGAAGGCATCCGTCACCCGCACCGAGTTGTTGGAATTCTGCCCCGAGACCGAGACATAGGCTTCCGAGTCCCAATCGGTGTCATAGGTCGGAAACTCAATCGAATCAAAGCCCTGGCGGGCGTATTGCAGAACCCGGTTGACATAGGTCTCCGGGATCATGCTGCGCTTGGCGGAACGGATCGCCGATTTCAGCGCCGCGTTCCGGGCAGGGTCGGTGGCATCCTCGATGCTGCCGTCCCAGCCGCGGATCGCGGCGAAGATCTCGTTCAGCTTCCGTTCGTGCATCTTGGAGCCGGCCACCAGCGAGGCGACCTTCTGCTCTTCGATGACCTTCCAGTTGATGAACTGCTCGATGTCGGGGTGATCCATGTCGCAGATCACCATCTTTGCCGCGCGCCGGGTCGTTCCGCCCGATTTGATCGCGCCGGCTGCGCGGTCTCCGATCTTCAGGAAGCCCATGAGCCCCGAAGATTTCCCGCCGCCCGACAGTTTCTCGCCCTCCCCTCGAAGGGACGAAAAATTGGTGCCCGTGCCCGAGCCGTATTTGAAAAGCCGCGCCTCGCGGACCCAGAGGTCCATGATGCCGCCCTCGTTCACCAGGTCGTCGCTGACCGACTGGATGAAGCAGGCATGCGGCTGCGGATGCTCATAGGCGCTGTCCGACTTGACCAGCTTGCCGGTCTTGTAATCGACATAGAAATGGCCCTGCGACGGCCCGTCGATGCCATAGGCCCAGTGCAGTCCGGTATTGAACCATTGCGGGCTGTTCGGCGCCCCCATCTGCGCCGCCAGCATGAAGCGCATCTCGTCGTAATAGGCACGGGCGTCTTCTTCGTTCGAAAAATACCCGCCCTTCCAGCCCCAATAGGCCCAGGCGCCGGCCAGCCGGTCGAAGACCTGCCGGGCGCTGGTCTCGCCGCCATAGCGCGCCTCCTCGGGAAGCCCGGCCAGCGCCTCCTCGTCGGGAACCGAGCGCCACAGGAATTCCGGCACGCCCTTCTCCTTGACGCGCTTGAGCCGCGCCGGCACGCCGGCCTTGCGGAAATATTTCTGGGCGATGACGTCCGAGGCCACCTGGCTCCAGCCCTGCGGCACCTCCACTGCCTCGTTGCGGAAGACGATCTTGCCGTCGGGGTTGCGGATCTCGCTGGTGGTGGTGGTAAAGGAAAGCGCGCCGTAAGCCCCGCTTTCGGCCGTGGTAAAGCGCCGTTCGATCCGCATGCCCTGACTGTCCCCCGTCATCCGCGCCCCGGACCGCGCAGCCGGTCCGCCGCCGCCCGCGCCGCAAGGCACAGGTCCGGCGGCCGGATCGCCCGGCACCCCGAAAGCTTATTTCCTGATCTCTGCCCCTTGCCGCCGAACCGGATCGGATGTCGGGAAGGACACAAGATCTGGTGGCGCCATCGGCCTGGGCCACAAATTGACCCGAGAGATGACGCTTTTCAACATAAAATTTTGCTGGACAGCAGCATCGAAACAGACCCTCGGCCAAGGGCGGGGATTCGCTGCAAGTGCATTGTTAACAACTGGCAAATCCCGACAAAAGCCGAAAAGCCAAGCGATCTGGCAAGGTTCCCCGCCGCCGCTCACGCGGTTTCCACAGGCTTATCCCCAGCCGCCGGGCGTCAGGGTTGCAAATTTGTTCCCAAACTCGCGCAATGCGATTTTTCCGGCTGCGGCAGGATGACACCCCCATCGGTGACGATCAGGTCCAGCGGCTGGTCGGTCGGCTCGGCGGGGATGACGCGAATCTCCTGCACGGCATAGGCCAGCCCGATGGCCACGACCGGCGCCCCGGCGCGCAGCTCCGCCAGCGTCCGGTCGTAGAAGCCGCCGCCATAGCCCAGCCGATGGCCCGCCCGGTCGAAGCCGGCCAGCGGCACGATCAGCACCTGGGGGCGCAGCACCGGCGAATCGGCCGGCGGGTGGCTGGTGCCGAATCGGCCGGGTTCAAGCCGCCCGTCCCAGGCACGGAATTCCAGCGGCTGCGCCGGCCCGATCACCACCGGCAGGCAGACCGGTCCGTCATGGATCGCCATGGCCGGGTGCGGATCGGCCTCGCCGCGCATCGGCCAGTAGCCGGCGAGCACCTTGCCGCGATGCGGCGCCAGCGCCGCGGTCAGGTTCCGGGTCAGCGCGGCATCGTCGCCGCCCTGCACCCGCGCCACCAGCGCCTGCTGCCGCAAGGCGGCCTTCATATCAGGATCCACGTCGCCAGCCCCAGAAATGCAAAGAATCCCATCATGTCGGTCATGGTGGTGACGAATGTTCCGGATGCCAGTGCCGGATCCAGTCCCAGCTTGCTCAGGCCCAGCGGCACCAGCACCCCGCCCATGGCCGCAACGATCTGGTTGGCGATCATCGCCATGCCCAGCACCAGACCGATCTGCAGATTGCCCAGGATGAATGTTCCGGCCAAGGTCAGCAGCACGGCCAGTCCCAACCCGTTCAGCAGCCCCGCCACCAGCTCGCGCAAGATCACGCGGCGGGCATTGGCCCTGGTCAGCTCGCGCGTGGCCAGCGCCCGCACCGCCACGGCCAGCGACTGCGTGCCGGCGATGCCGCCGGTCGAGGCGACGATGGGCATCAGCGCCGCGAGGATGACAAGCTGCGCCAGCGTGGATTCGAAGCGCGAGATCACCAGCGCGGAAAGCGAGGCGGTGCAAAGGTTGATCACCAGCCAGGGCAGTCGCTGGCGCGCGGTCTGCAAGGGACCGTCCGAAACATGGCTCTCGTCCGAGACGCGGGCCATGCGCAGAAAGTCCTCCTCATGCTCCTCGTCCAGCACGGACATGGCGTCGTCGATGGTGATGACCCCGACCAGCCGGTCGTCGTCGTCCACGACCGGGGCCGAGATCAGGTGATACTTGTTGAAGGCATAGGCCACATCGCCTTCGTCCTGGCGGGCCGAGATGGTGCGGAAGCTGTCCTCGGCGATGTCGCGCAGCGGCACATGGCGGCGCGAGGCCAGCAGCTTGCCCAGCGTGACATAGCCGGTCGGGTGGCGGCGCGGATCGACCAGCACGACGTGATAGAACTGGTCGGGCAGCCATTCCTCGGCGCGCAGGAAGTCGATGGTCTCGCCCACGGTCCAGTGCTCGGGCGCCGTGACGACCTCGGACTGCATGAGGCGGCCGGCCGAATATTCCGGCCAAGTCAGCGAGCGTTCGACGGCGGCACGGTCGGATTCGTCCAGCGCCGCCAGGATCGCCTGCTGCTCGGGCGCCTCCATGTCCTCGATCAGGTCGACGACGTCGTCGCTGTCCATCTCGCGCACGGCTTCGGCCACCACCTCGTGCGGCAGCTGCTCGATCACCTCCTCGCGGATGGATTCGTCGATCTCGGACAGGATCTCGCCGTCGATCTCGCCGGAATAGAGCTGCAGGAACTCGCGCCGCCGGGCCGGAGTCAGCTGCTCGATCAGGTCGGCGATATCGGCGGCGTGCATCGGTTCGAGCAGCCCGTCCAGCGCCGGGCCGTCGGCCTCGTCTATGGCCCTGTTGATCGCGTCGATATCCCGCCGGCTCAGCTGGAAATCGGCTTCCGAAGTCTCGGTCTCGGCGTCGCGCGGCTCGGTCATCGGCAGGCTCCTCTCGGAGTTCGGGGCTGGACGGTTAGCGGCACCATAGGGGCCTTGCGGACGGGCCTCAATCGCCCTTCAGAAGCGTTAGCGCCTCAGCGTGCAATTCCTGTGAACCCGCGGCGAGGATGGTCCCGCCGCCATGCGCGGGACCGCCCTGCCAGTCGGTCACCACGCCGCCCGCCGCCTGCACCACGGCTATCGGCGCGACCACGTCATAGGGCTGCAGCCCCGCCTCGATCACCAGATCGACATGGCCGGCGGCAAGCAGCGCATAAGCGTAGCAGTCCAGCCCGTGGCGGACCAGCCGCGCCCGGGCCGCGACCCGCGAAAAGGCGGCGTGCTCGGCGGGGCTGCCGACCTCGGGATAGGTGGTCATCAGCGTGGCCTGGGCCAAGGCGACGCCCTGCCGCGCCCGAAGCGGCACCGTCCCCGCGCGCGAGATCAGCCGGGCATGGCCCAGCCCGCCCTCGAAACGCTCGTCCAGATGCGGCTGATCGACGATGCCGTAGATCGGCCCCCGCGCGTCGCTGACCCCGATCAGCACGCCCCAGCTCGGCGCCCCCGCCATGAAGGCGCGGGTGCCGTCGATGGGATCAAGAACCCAGGTCAGGCCGCTTTGTCCGTTCTGGACACCGTATTCCTCGCCCAGGATGCCGTCCTCGGGGCGCTCGGCGGCCAGGATGGCGCGCATGGCGCGCTCGCTGGCCCGGTCGGCTTCGGTCACCGGGTCGAAGCCGGTGGCGGACTTGTTGTCGGGCCGCAGCGCCGGGCTGCGGAACAGGCTCAGCGTCTCGACACGCGCGGCATCGGCCAGGCGATGCGCCACGGCCACGATCCGCTCAGCCTCCTCGACAGGAATGGTCTTGTTCGCGCTTGTCATCGCCTGCCCCCGCAGTTCTGCCTCGGGCGCAGGTTTAGCCGCTGCGTCCCGCAAGCGAAAGCCTGGGAACGGCGGCGGTCCGGCTCAGGCCGCGTCCGAAAGCACGCGGGCCAGTTCGAAGATCTGGCGCCGCTGGGCCTCGGGCATGGCGTAATAGGCGCGGACCAGCTGCAGCGCCTCCTTGTCGGCAAGGATATCGCCCTCGACCGTGTTCTGCACATGGCCGTCCTCGAGCCCCTCGAAGAAGAAGCTGACGGGCACATCCACCGCCTGCGCGATGTCCCAAAGCCGCGAAGCCGAGACGCGGTTCATCCCGGTCTCGTATTTCTGGATCTGCTGGAACTTGATCCCGACCTTCTCGGCAAGCTGCTGCTGCGTCATGCCGATCATCCATCGGCGATGACGGATCCGCTTTCCGACATGGACATCCACGTTATGTTTCATGGTAACACCTCACTCAATCTAAACGGGCGCTACACCAGATTGACGCAATTTTCGAGCTTGATAATGCCCACTTGTCCAAAAAGACAAGCGATTACAGGCCCTGAAAAAGGCTGGCCGAACCTGCGGGAAACATGGAAGAAAGCGGCGCAGCCGGCGCAGCGGCAGGGCAGGAGGAATCATGCAGACGACCTGGAAAATGATGCAAATCAAGGAAATGTCCGGCTCTCCCGTAGCGGGTGAACTGGCGCTGGCCCAGCCCGCCCCCGGCGAGGTGCTGGTCAGGCTGCGGGCGGCTGCGCTGAATTTCGCCGATCTGCTGATGACCCGGGGGCGCTATCAGGAAACCCCGCCCCTGCCCTTCATTCCCGGGCTGGAGGGCGCGGGCGAGGTGCTGGCCGCCGGCCCCGGCGTGGCGCTGGCGCCCGGCACGCGCGTCGTGGTCCAGAGCCAGGGCACCATGGCAGAGGCCAACCTGTTTCCCGCCGAATGCTGCCACCCGATTCCCGATGCGATGCGCTATGAGGAGGCGGCCGGTTTCCTGATCGCCTACGGCACCAGCCATTTCGCGCTGACGCTGCGCGCCGGACTGCGCCCCCGCGAGACGCTGGCGGTCCTGGGCGCGGCGGGCGGCGTCGGGCTGACGGCGGTCGAGATCGGGGCCGCGCTCGGCGCGCGGGTGATCGCCGTGGCGCGCGGCGCCGAAAAGCTGGCGGTGGCGCGGGCGGCGGGGGCCACGGAATGCATCGACAGCGACACCTGCCCCGACCTGCGCGCCGCGCTGCGCGATCTGGGCGGCGTCGACGTGGTCTACGACCCGGTGGGCGACGCGCCCGGCGAGGCCGCCTTCGGCGCCCTGCGCCCCGGCGGGCGTTTCCTGGTCATCGGCTTTGCCGGCGGCAAGCCCCCGGCCCTGCCGCTGAACCATGCCCTGGTCAAGAACATCGCCGTCCACGGCTTCTATTGGGGCGGCTATCGCAAGCTCGACCCCGCGCTGCTGCGCCAGGACATCGGCGCGCTCTTCGCCCTCTACAATGCCGGCCGCCTGCGGCCGCATGTCGGCGCGACCCTGCCGCTGGAACGGCTGGCCGAGGGGTATGAACTGCTGGAAAGCCGGCGTTCGACGGGCAAGGTGATCGTTAGCATCTGAAATTTTCGTCAAATGCCCCCGAAACCTCTCCCCGCGCATTGAAAAATCTGCATCCTTCGCCAATATCTGCGTGGATGGTGGGCCATCCGGGCCGCACCGCGATTTTCGACCGGGGAGAACCTATGCAAGACTACAATTCGATCCGCACGGCCGGGACCGCGACGCGCTCGGCTGCCGTGGATGAGGGCCTGCGCGCCTATATGAACAAGGTCTATGGCCTGATGGCCGTGGGCATGCTGGTCACCGCCGGCACCGCCTGGGGCATGGCCGGGCTGACCCTGTCCGACACGCCCACGCAATGGGCGCTCGGCAACGGCCATTACCTGACCGAATTCGGCAAGACGCTGTATCTGTCGCCGGTGAAATGGCTGGTGATGTTCGCGCCGCTGGTCATGGTCTTTGCCTTCGGCGCCGCGCTGAGCCGCCTGTCGGTGCAGGGCGCGACGACGCTGTTCTATGCCTTCGCCGCGGTGATGGGCATCTCGATCAGCTGGATCTTCGCCGCCTATACCTCGTTCTCGATCGTGCAGACCTTCCTGATCACCGCGATCGCCTTCGCCGGGCTGTCGCTTTACGGCTACACGACCAAGCGCGACCTGTCGGGGATGGGCACCTTCCTGATGATGGGCCTGATCGGCCTGATCGTCGCCATGATCGTGAACCTGTTCCTGCAGTCCAGCGCCATGCAGTTCGCCATCTCGGCGATCGGCGTGCTGATCTTTGCTGGCCTGACCGCCTATGACACGCAGAACATCAAGAACACCTATCTGCAGCTGGCGAATTCGGACCGCGACTTCCTCGGCAAGGCCGCGATCATGGGTGCGCTGCAGCTCTATCTGGACTTCCTGAACCTGTTCATGTTCCTGCTGCAGTTCCTCGGCAATCGCGAATAATCGCTGTCGACAGGAGCTATCGCGAGGGCCGGGCATTTGCCCGGCCCTTTCGTTTTTCGGCCCCCAGCCCCGCCGCATTTGCGCCACAGCCGCAGGCCGTGCGCAATCTTTTCGACATAATGCCGGAAAGAGGCCGCGAACAATTTCCCTGACAATTCATCGATATCGCCCCCGCAGGCTCGTTAACCATTATGAATTTACTAGATTTTTAACCGAACGGTTCAGTTTTTCCCCTTGCGATAAAATCGCCATATTCTAGACAAATTGATGTCGGCGTCCTGTTGACCCGATACTGCGCGTCGCGCCTCCTGACAGGCTTGTCCGGCCAATTTCGGCTGGAACGTCGATTTCGGCGAAGGATCTCGCTTGCCCGGCAGCCAGACGCGCGAGGCAACCGATTACGCGGCCCCGGGAACGGGCGCGTATCTGAATAGCGAGTGTTGATATGTCTTTTAAGCATGGCGGCCACGGTCATCATTGCGGCCCGACCGGCCCCGACTGCGAAAACATGATCTATCTCGGCAAGCTGCCCGATATGGATCCCAATGAATTTTCCCCCGGCGCCGAAAAGGCCAGCAGCACCCTTGGCGGCAAGAGCTTCGGCTCGCAGACCGACCCGCTGGCGCGCAACCTGGTCGAGGTCAGCGCCGTCGACGTCAACCGCGACGGCGTCATCCGTACCAATGACGGCCCCTTCGGCTTTCTGTCGGAGCCGATCCGCCATGACGCGGATGGCGACGGCAACGTCTCGAGCTACAAGGTCGATTCGACCTTCATCGTCAAGAACACCGCAGTGACCTTCCGCAACCCGGACGGCAGCTACGAGACGCTGCACCTGCCGGTCCGCATCATGCAGGATTCGGCCGGCCACACCTTCCTGATGCCGCCGCCCAAGGGCGCGTCGGCGGCCGAGGTCGAGGCGCTGACCACCCGGCCCATCGTCTCGGTCAACTTCCCCAGCAAGTCGAGCAATTACGACCTGTGCTATGACGGCATCTTCGTCGACCGGCATTGCTTCCCCTGCTTTGCCCGCGGCACGCTGATCGAGACCGAGCACGGCCCGCTTCCGGTCGAGGAACTGCGGCCCGGCATGCTGGTGATGACCCGCGACCACGGGCTGCAGCCGGTGCGCTGGGTCGGCTCGCGCGTGGTGGGCAGCCGCATGCTGGAGACCAGCCCGAACCTGCGCCCGATCCGCATCTCGGCCGGCGCGCTCGGACAGGGTCTGCCCGGGCGCGACCTGATCGTCTCGCCCCAGCATCGCATCCTGGTGCGCTCGAAGATCGCGCAGAAGATGTTCGGCGCCGCCGAGGTTCTGGTCGCCGCCAAGCAGCTTCTGCAGATCGACGGCATCGACATTGCCCAGGAGATCGAGGCGGTGGAATATTTCCACTTCCTTTTCGACCGGCACGAGATCGTGCTGTCCGAAGGCGCCGAGACCGAGTCGCTTTACACCGGCCCCGAGGCGCTGAAATCCGTCGGCCGCGAGGCCCAGGCCGAGATCTTCGCGCTGTTCCCGGAGCTGCGCGACCGGGCCGAGGACGACCTGCCGCAGGGCGCGCGCCTGCTGGCCTCGGGACGGATGGGCCGCAAGCTGGCGGTGCGCCACGCCCAGCATCACAAGGCCCTGGTGCAGTAAGCGCCGGGCCAGCCGCAAGGCACCTGGGGCCGGCCATTGGCCGGCCTTTTTTCTGGCCCCGGCCGGCCCCTGACGGCGATCCTGCGCCGGCGAAGGCCGGCTGCCGGGCTTCGGTCGCCTATCCGGCAGCCGGGCCTGATGCTGCCGCGCCCGCTGCTGCCCGCCAAACGCCGCCGCGGCAAGACGGCGACACCGCCTTATGATGCCGGCTGGCTGTGGAAGGGAAGGCCGCGGCATCCGCCCCGGCGTGACGCCCGGAAGGCAGCGGAGCAGAGCGGCCTGATACGAGCCCGCTTCATAGGAAAGCCGGCCGCTGCATGTCGGCCCAAAGCGTCATGATGCCATATGGCGGGCCCGGAAGGGCTCGAACCCTCAACCTTGGACTTAGAAGGTCCCTGCTCTATCCAGTTGAGCTACGGGCCCGCACGGCGGCAGTCATGGCGCAGGACGGCGGCTGAATCAACCGTTCAATCCGAACCACCCAGGTCAATCGTCATGTAGACGCTGTTCGGGTCGTGCCGGTAATCGCCGAAGGGCGGGCATTCGACGAAACCCGCCCGCAGGTAAAGCCCGCGCGCGGCGATGAAGGTCGGCTGCACCCCGGTCTCAAGGCTCAGCCGCGCCATCCCCTCGGACCGGGCATGGTCGATCAGCGCCTGAAGCATGCGGCGGGAATGGCCGCGGCCGCGGGCCTCGGCCAGCACATGCATGGACTTGATCTCGCCATGATCGGGGGCGATGCGCTTGACCGCGCCCATGCCCAGGGGCACGCCGCCCTCGCGCAGCACGAAGAAGGCGATCTCGGGCGTGTCGAGCGCGGCGCGCGGCAGCATGTGGATCGATTCCGGCGGCGTGTCGGCATGCATGTCGGCGGTATGGCGCTGAAAAAGCAGCGCCAGATCCCCGCCCAAGGGGCTTTCCCGCCTGATCACCAGATCCCCGCCATCCATCGTCCGCCGTCCTTTCCGCCTGCGCGCCGGACCCTAGCAGCGGCCCGCGGGATTGCGAAGCCCCGCGCCGCAGGGCGGCATGAAAAATAAGGAAGAATGCGCTTGCGCGCCTGCCCCGGCCCGGACGGTTTCCGCCCGGGGCCCGGCGGGCCGGGAACAGCGGTCCTCCGCCCGGCCGGGCTTGGGAAAACATTCGCCGCCCGCCCATGCGCCAGAGGCCCGGCCGCCTTGCCGGGCCCCGACCGGCCCGTTACCTCTGGCCCGAAAACGGAGGCGCCATGTCCATCGTCATCGAGCACATGACCAAAAGCTTCGACGGCACCGCGGTGCTGCGCGGCATCGACCTGACCATCGAATCGGGCGAGCTGGTGGCGCTGCTCGGGCCCTCGGGCTCGGGCAAGACCACGCTGCTGAAGATCATCGCCGGGCTGGAATGGCCGAATTCTGGCGGGCTGGTGGTGCATGGCGCGGACTGGCTGCACCTGGCGGCGCAGGACCGCCGCATCGGCTTCGTCTTCCAGCATTACGCGCTGTTCCCGCATATGAGCGTGCGCGACAATATCGCCTTCGGCCTGACCGTGCGCCCGCGCGCCCAGCGGCCGGGCAAGGCGGTCATCGCGGCCAAGGTGGACCAGCTGCTGGAGTTTCTGCAGATCGCGCATCTGGGCGACCGCTACCCGGCGCAGCTTTCGGGCGGGCAGCGCCAGCGCGTCGCGCTGGGCCGGGCGCTGGCCATCGAGCCCACGGTGCTGCTGCTCGACGAGCCTTTCGGGGCGCTGGACGCCGCCGTGCGCCGCGACCTGCGCGCCTGGCTGCGCGAAGTGCATGACGAGACCGGCTCGACCACGATCTTCGTCACCCATGACCAGGAGGAAGCCTTCGAACTGGCCGACCGCGTCGTGGTGATGGGCGAGGGCCGGATCGAGCAGATCGGCAATGCCGACCAGATCCACGACCACCCCGCCAGCCCCTTCGTCGCCCGCTTCATGGGCGCGACCATCGAATTGCCGGTGGTGCTGCAGGCCGGCCGCGCCGAGGCGCAGGGGCTGGACAGCAGCCGCCTGCCGCGCCGCGCCCTGCCCGACGGGCCGGCCACGCTGTTCCTGCGCCCCGCCGACGTGACCCCGCTGGCCGATCCCGCCGGGCGCTGGCAGGTCGCGCACCGCACCAGCAACGGCGCCCTGCTGCGGCTGGACCTGACCGACGGGACCGGTCATTTCGGCATCGACCTGCCCCGCCGCGCGCCCGAGGCGCAGGGCCTCGTCCCCGGCGCCCGCGTCAACCTGCGCCCCGAGGCGGGCACGATCTTTCCCGGCCCCCGCGCCCTGCCGCCGCAGGCCGCCGCCCCCGAATTCCCCCGCAAGGAGAAAAGCCTATGATGATCCGCAAGCTTCACGTCGCCGCGCTGGCGCTTCTGCTGGGGTCCACCCCGGCGCTGGCCCAGGACAAGATCCTGAATGTCAGCTATGACATCGCCCGCGAGCTGTTCGAGGCGCTGAACCCCGAATTCCAGGCCTATTGGAAGGACAAGACCGGCCGCGACGTGACCATCGACCAAAGCCATGCCGGCTCGTCGAAACAGGCGCGCGCCATCCTCGAGGGGCTGCCGGCCGATGTGGTGACCTTCAACCAGGAAACTGACGTGGACGTGCTGGCCGAGGGCGGGCTGGTGGCCGAGAACTGGCGCGAGGCGCTGCCCAACGGCGCCTCGCCCTATTACTCGCTGCCGGCCTTCCTGGTGCGCGAGGGCAATCCCAAGGGCATCAAGGACTGGGCGGACCTGGCGCGCGACGACGTGCAGGCGGTGTTCCCCAATCCTAAGACCAGCGGCAACGGGCGCTATACCTATCTGGCCGCCTATGCCTATGCCCTGACGCAAGAGGGCGGCACGCCCGAGAAGGCGCAGGAATTCGTGGGCAAGATCTTTGCCAACGTGCCGGTCTTCGACACCGGCGGCCGCGCCGCCACCCAGACCTTCGCCGAGCGCAATATCGGCGACGTGCTCATCACCTTCGAGGCCGAGACCAAGGCCATTGCCAAGCAATACGAGGCCCAGGGCTTCGAGGCGGTGACGCCGGCGACCAGCCTCTTCGCCGCCTTCCCGGTCGCCGTGGTGACCGAGAACGCCGAGAAGAACGGCACCACCGAAATCTCGACGGAATATCTCAACTGGCTCTATTCGCCCGAGGCGCAGGAGACGCTGGCCGAGAACCATTTCCGCACCACCGACGAGGCGGTGACGGCGAAATACGCCGCCGAGTTCCCCGAGGTGAAGCTCCTGACCGTGGACGAGGTTTTCGGCGGCTGGGACAAGGTCACGGCCGAGCATCTGGCCGAGGGCGGCATCCTCGACAAGGTCTTCGTCAACCAATGACCGCCGCCGCCGCGCCCATCCGCGCGAAACGCGTTTTGCCGGGGTTCTCGCTGAGCCTCGGCACGACGCTGCTTTACGTCGCGCTGGTGATCCTGATCCCGGTGGTGGCGCTGGTGCTGAAAGGGGCCGAGATCGGCCCGGCACGGTTCTGGGCCATCGTCACCGCGCCGCGCACGCTGGCGGCCTTGCGGGTGACGCTGACCGCCGCCGCCGCGGCCACCGTCTTCAACGCCTTCTACGGTCTGCTGATGGCCTGGGTGCTGACCCGCTACGACTTTCCGGGCAAGCGCATCCTCGACGCGCTGATGGACATTCCCTTCGCCCTGCCGACCGCCGTCGCCGGCATCTCGCTGACCGCGCTTTATTCGGCGAACGGCTGGTTCGGCGCGCCGCTGACCGGGGCGGGGATCGAGCTGGTCTATACGCTGGGCGGCGTGATCCTGGCGATGACCTTCACCTCGATCCCCTTCGTGGTGCGCGCCATCCAGCCGGTGCTGGAGGATCTGGACCCGGCGCTGGAACAGGCGGCGATGACGCTGGGCGCCCGGCCCTTCGCCATCTTCCGCCGCGTCGTGCTGCCGGCGATCCTGCCCGCGTGGCTGGCGGGCTCGACCGTGGCCTTCGCCCGATCCCTGGGCGAGTTCGGCGCGGTGGTGTTCATCGCCGGCAACCTGCCCTTCAAGACCGAGATCGCGGCGCTGCTGGCCTTCATCCGGCTGGAGGAATACGACTATCAGGGCGCAGCCGCCATCGCGCTGGTGCTGCTGCTCATTGCGCTGATCCTACTGGCGCTGTCGAACCTGATCCAGTTCCGGGCCGCCCGCCATCTGGAGGCCCGGTGATGAGCACCCTTGCCCTTACCCACGCCCCCGGCCAAAGCCGCACGGTGCCGCGCCTGCTGATCGGGCTGGCCTTCGTGCTGACGGCAATCTTCGTCGTGGCGCCCTTGGCCTTCATCTTCTGGCGCGCCTTCGCCGAGGGCTGGGCGGTCTATCTGAAGAACATTGCCGATCCGCTGGTCCTGCATGCGATCTGGCTGACCACGGTGGTCGCGGTGATCGTGGTGCCGGTCAACATCGCCTTCGGCATCGCCGCCGCCTGGGCCATCGCCCGCTTCCGCTTTCCGGGCCGCAAGCTGCTGATGGTGCTGATCGAGATCCCCTTCTCGATCTCGCCGATCATCGCCGGCATCTGCTACCTGCTGCTTTACGGCCGGCAGGGCCTCTTGGGTCCGTGGCTGGCCGCGCATGACCTGAAGGTGATGTTTGCCCTGCCCGGCATCGTGCTGGTCACCATGTTCGTCACCGCCCCCTTCGTGGTGCGCGAGGTGCTGCCGCTGATGCAGGCGCAGGGCTCGGAACAGGAACAGGCGGCAGTCACGCTGGGCGCGCGCGGCTGGCAGGTGTTTTCCCGCGTCACCCTGCCCAATATCCGCTGGGCGCTGCTTTACGGCGCGGTGCTGTGCACGGCCCGGGCGGTGGGCGAATTCGGCGGCGTCTCGGTCGTTTCCGGCTCGATCCGCGGCCAGACCAACACCCTGCCCCTGCAGATCGAACTGATGTTCAACGACCTCAACACCACCGGCGCCTTTGCCGCCGCCTCGACCCTGACCGTCATTGCGCTGGTGGTGCTGGTCGTGAAGGCGGCGCTGGAAAGCCGCAGGTAACGCCTCGTAACTGGCGGGAATGTCAGTGGACTTGGCATCCCGCCCCGCCTAGGCTGCTGCCATGGATGCCGCGATCAAGGACCCGCAGAAGACCTGCCCCGAACTGCCCAAGCCGCGCAGCTTCTGGCAGCGCATCGCCGACCGGCTGGCGGCGATCGTCGGCGCGCGCCGTGCCGCCACCCCGCCCGAGAAATCGGTGGCCTTCACCATCGCGGTGATCGCGCTGGGGGCCAAGCTCGCCAAGGCCGACGGCGCCGTGGCGCGTTCCGAGGTGGCGGCCTTTCGCCGCGTCTTCATCATCCCCCGTTCCGAGGAAAAGAACGCCGCCCGGGTCTTCGACCTGGCGCGGCAGGATGTCGCCGGTTTCGACGCCTGGGCGCGGCGCATCGCGGCCATGTTCCCGCCGGGCGATCCGGTGCTGGCCGATGTGGTCGAGGGGCTGTTCATCATCGCCGTCGCCGACAGCGACCTGCACGAAGCCGAGATCATCTTCATCGACGAGGTGGCGCGCATCTTCGGCCTGCCGCCCGCGCAGGTGGCGGCGATCCGCGCCCGCCACGACCGCCGGCAGGGCTGCCCTTCCTGCGAGGTGCTGGGCGTGACCCCCGACACGCCGCTGCCCGAGGCGCGGCGGCGCTGGCGCGAGCTGGTGCGTGAAAGCCACCCCGACCGCGCCCTGGCCCGCGGCCTGCCGCCCGAGGCGATCCGCCTGGCCGAGGCCCGCACCCGCGCCCTGAACGAGGCCTGGGAGAATTTCCGCAACATGCACCGGATGCGCCCGGCCTGAGGGAACCCGCCCGGACCGGCGCCCGTTTCCCCTGCGAACAGCCGAAGGACCGGCCTATGCGCAATCCCGTTCTCGCCCTGATGCTCTGCGTGCTCATGTCCCCCGCCGCCATGGCGCAGGATTACGAGCCGCCGCCAGCCGACGAGCCGCCGCCCGAGATGACGCCCGAGGCGACGCCCGCCCCGGAATCCGACACGCTGGAACGCGGTCTGGAAAACTTCATGCGCAATCTGCTGGATCGGGCCGAACCGCATCTGGACCGGCTTGGCCGGGACCTGGGCGACACGCTGGGCTCGGTCGCGCCGGTGCTGCAGGATATCGGCAAGCTGATGGACGACGTGCGCCATTACCAGGCGCCCGAGCGGCTGGAAAACGGCGATATCCTGATCCGCCGCCGCGCCGACGCGCCGCCACCGCCGCCGGTGGGCGATACGCTGCGCGACATGCTGCGCCCGCCGCCCGGGGACGATCCGCGCCTGAACCCGCGCCCGGGCGATCCCGGCGTGCCGCAGCCGCTGCCCGAGCGCGACCCGGAAAGCGAGATCGAGCTTTAAGGCATTTCCAGCAGGTGGACGCCGATTGTCCCCGGAAACGCTTCAGGGCGCGAAGCTCTCGACCCAGTCGATCAGCCGCGGCAGGCTGTGCCGGTGCAGGTCATAGCCGTCCAGGATCGTCTGCCGCGCCGCCGCCTGCAGCCGCGCGGCATCGGGATCGCCGGCCAGCCCGCGGATCAGCGCCGCCTCCAGCGCCGGCTGGTCGAAGAACGGCACCAGCCGGCCGTTCTCGCCGTCGCGGACCAGTTCGCGCACCGGCTCGGTATCCGAGCCGACGATATAGCACCCCGCCGCCATCGCCTCGGTCAGCGACCAGCTGAGCACGAAGGGATAGGTCAGGTAGCAATGCACCCGGGCGACCTGCAGCAGCGCCAGATATTGCGGATAGGGCACGCGGCCCATGAAATGCACGCGCGTCAGGTCCAGCCGGCCGTCCAGTTCCGCCAGCAGCTTTTCCTTCCAGCTGGCCGCGTCCCGGGACAGGCCGCCATAGCTGACGCCGTCGCCGCCGACCAGCACCACCTGCGCATCCGGCCGCGCCCGCAGCACTTCGGGCAGCGCGCGCATGAAGCGGTGAAAGCCGCGATAGGGCTCCAGCGAACGCGAGACATAGGTCAGCACCTCGTCCCCGGCCTGCAGCTTGCGCCCGTCGGGCAGCAGGAATTCGGCCAGCGGATTGGGGCAGACCTTCAGCGTGTCGATGCCGTCATGGATCACCGTCAGCTTGCCGCGCAGCTCGGGCGGAAAGGAATTCGCCTGGTATTCGGTCGGCGCCAGCCCGGCATCGGCCTGCACCAGCCCCTGGATCAGATGCGCCGAGCGGGCGACGGTGCTGACCCGCCCCTCGTCGCTGTCCGGGCTGATCTCGGGGTCGAAGCCGACGTCGTGGCCGCGGGTGCGATACATGAGTTCGGCATAGACCAGCAGCTTCGCCTCGGGCCAGATCTCGCGCAGAAACAGCGTCTCGCCCCAGCCGCTATGACCGAAGATCACGTCGGGCGTATAGCCGTGCCGGTCGCGCAATGCCCGGCAGCCGCGCGCGGCCAGCCAGCCGCGCTCGGCATGGTCGCTATAGGTGCGGCCCAGCATCGGCGGCAGCTTCAGCTCGCCCGGCGCCTTGTAGCGCACCACGCGGACCGGCGAGGGGCGCGGGTTCTTCTCGTCCGTCAGGCCCAGCACGTGATGGCCGCGCGCCGCCAGGGCCGGCGCCAGATGCAGGAACTGCGCCGGGAAATTCTGGTGGACGAACAGGATTTTCATGCGATGGCCGTCAGGAAGGCCGCCTCGATCAGGCGGCGGGTATAGTCGCTTTGCGGATGGTCGAAGACCGCCTGGGTCGCGCCCTGCTCGACCACCTCGCCGGCGCGCATGACCATGATCTGGTGCGACATGGCGCGCACCACGCGCAGGTCGTGGCTGATGAACAGGAAGGCCAGCCCGTGCTTTTTCTGCAAGCGGCGCAGCAGCTCGACGATCTGCACCTGCACGGTCATGTCCAGCGCCGAGGTCGGCTCGTCCAGGACCACCAGCTTGGGATTCAGGATCATGGCGCGGGCGATGGCGATGCGCTGGCGCTGGCCGCCGCTGAATTCATGCGGGTAGCGGTGCATGGTGGCGGGGTCCAGCCCGACCTCGCGCATGATCTCGTCCACCATCTCGCGGCGGTTGCGGCCGGGTTCGACGCCATGCACGCCCAGGCCCTCGGCGATGATCTGCTCGACCGTCATGCGCGGCGACAGGCTGCCATAGGGGTCCTGGAACACGATCTGCATGTCGCGGCGCAGGCCGCGCAGCGCCCGGCCCGGCACCCGGGAAATGTCGCGGCCCATGTAGAGGATCGGCCCGTCGCTTTCGATCAGCCGCATGATCGCCAGCGCCAGCGTGGTCTTGCCCGAGCCGGATTCGCCGACGATGCCCAGCGTCTCGCCTGCCCGGACTGACAGCGTGGCGCCGTTCACCGCCTTGACGTGGCCGACGGTGCGGCGCAGGAAGCCGCGCTGGATCGGGAACCAGACCTTGAGGTCCCGGGTCGCCACGATCTGCGGCGCATCGCCGGTGATCGGCTCGGCCCGGCCCTTGGGCTCGGCTGCCAGCAGCATGCGGGTATAGTCGTGCTGCGGATCGGAGAATATCTGCTCGACCGGGCCCTGCTCGACGATCTCGCCGCCCTTCATCACGCAGACCCGGTCGGCGATGCGGCGCACCAGGCCAAGATCGTGGCTGATGAACAGCATCGACAGGCCCTCGGCGGCCTTCAGCTCGGCCAGCAGCTCCATGATCTGCGCCTGGATGGTCACGTCCAGCGCCGTCGTCGGCTCGTCGGCGATCAGCAGCTCCGGCCCGTTCGCCAGCGCCATGGCGATCATCACCCGCTGGCGCTGGCCGCCGGACAGCTGGTGCGGGTAATCGGCCAGCCGCGTTTCCGGGTCGCGGATGCCGACGCGGGTCAGCAGCTCGATGATCCGCGCCCGCGCCGCCGCGCCGCGCAGCCCCTGATGCAGCGCCAGGCTTTCGGCCAGCTGCCGCTCCAGCGTGTGCAGCGGGTTCAGCGAGGTCATCGGCTCCTGGAAGATGAAGCTGATGTCATTGCCGCGCACCCGGCGCAGCTCGGGCTCGGAAGCGCCCAGAAGCTCGCGCCCGCCGTAGCGGACCGAGCCCGCGACCTCGGCCGCCTCGCCCAGCAGCCGCACGGTCGACAGCGCGGTGACCGACTTGCCCGAGCCGGATTCGCCGACCAGCGCCACCGTCTCGCCCTTGTCGACGGTGAAGCTGACGCCCTTGACGGCGGGCACCAGCTGCCCGTCCTGCCGGAACCCCACCCGCAGGTCGCTGACTTCCAGAACCGGCGTCATCGGAAGGTCTTTCTTGGGTCGAAGGCGTCGCGCACGCCCTCGAAGATGAACACCAGCAGCGACAGCATGATGGCGAAGCTGAAGAAGGCGGTGAAGCCCAGCCAGGGCGCCTGCAGGTTCTGCTTGGCCTGCAGGGCCAGCTCGCCCAGCGAGGGGGCCGAGCTGGGCAGGCCGTAGCCCAGATAATCCAGCGCCGCCAGCGACGAGATGGTGCCGGTGACGACGAAGGGCAGCATGGTCAGCGTCGCCACCATGGCATTGGGCAGGATATGGCGGAACATGATCGTGCGGTCATTCACCCCCAGCGCCCGCGCCGCCCGGACATATTCGAAGTTGCGCGCCCGCAGGAACTCGGCCCGCACCACGCCGACCAATGCCGGCCAGCCGAACAGGATCGAGACGAAGACCAGCAGCCAGAAACTTCGCCCCAGGATCGCGAACAGGATGATAATCACGTAAAGCGAAGGGGTTGAGCTCCATATCTCAAGCAATCTCTGAAAGACCAGATCGGTGCGCCCGCCAAAATAGCCCTGCACCGCGCCCGCCGCGATGCCCAGAAGCGAGGCGACCACCGTCACGATCAGCGTGAACAGGATCGACAGGCGGAAGCCGTAGATCACCCGCGCCAGCACATCGCGCGAGGTGTCGTCGGTGCCCAGCCAATGGGCGCTGTCCGGCGCGCTGGGGGCGGTGCCGACATTGTTGATGGTGCGATAGTGATAGGGGATCGGCGGCCAGAGCATCCAGCCCTTCTCGACCGGCTCGCCCGCGACCGTACCGGTTTCGCGCGCCTCCTGCTCGGTCGCCTCGGGGTCGTCCCAGCATTCGGGCCTTCCGCCGGTGCGGATCAGGCATTGCACGCCCGGATCGGTATAGATCGCCTCGGTGCCGAAATCGCCGCCGAAGGCGGTCTCGGGATAGAAGCGATAGACCGGGAAATGCAGCTCGCCCCGATAGCTGACCAGGATCGGCCTGTCGTTGGCGATCAGTTCCGCGAACAGCGAGGCGACGAACAGGATGGTGAAGACGACCAGCGACCAGAAGGCGCGCTTGTTGCGGCGGAAATTGCGCAGCCGGCGGCGGTTCAGCTCGGTCATCGCCATCAGCCGGCCCTCCGCTCGAAATCGATGCGCGGGTCGACCAGCACATACATCAGGTCCGAGAGGATGCCGACCAGCAGGCCCAGCAGGCCGAAGACGTAAAGCGTGCCGAAGATCACCGGGTAGTCGCGCTGCACCGCCGCCTCGAAGCCCAGCCGCCCGAGGCCGTCGAGCGAGAAGATGGTCTCGATCAGGATCGAGGAGCCGAAGAACACCCCGAGGAACATCGACGGAAACCCGGCGATCACGATCAGCATGGCGTTGCGGAACACATGGCCGTAAAGCACCCGGCCCTCGGTCAGGCCCTTGGCGCGGGCGGTCATCACATATTGCTTGTTGATCTCGTCCAGGAAGCTGTTCTTGGTCAAGAGCGTCAGCGTGGCGAAGCTGGAGATGGTGGTGGCCGTCACCGGCAGGGCGATGTGCCACAGGTAGTCCTTGACCTTGCCCCAGAGGCTCAGATCGGCCCAGTTGTCCGAGGTCAGCCCGCGCAGCGGAAAGATCTGCCAGTAGCTGCCGCCCGCGAACAGCACCATCAGCAGCACCGCGAACAGGAAGGCCGGGATGGCATAGCCGACGATGATCGCACCCGAAGTCCAGGTGTCGAAGGGCGTGCCGTTCCGGACCGCCTTGCGGATGCCCAGCGGGATCGAGATCAGATAGGCGATCAGCGTCGACCACAGCCCCAGCGTGATCGAGACCGGCATCTTTTCCAGCACCAGGTCGATCACCGAGATCGAGCGGAAGAAACTGATGCCGAAATCGAAGCGGACGTAATTGCCCAGCATGATCAGGAAACGCTCGGCCGCGCCGATCTTTTCCTTGTCGCAATCGGGCGACCTCAGGTCAGGCTCGCCCTGATGATCGGGCGCGCAGACGATCTTGGCAAAGCCCATCTGCACTTCCAGCTGGTCCAGCAGCTCGGGCGGGATGCCGCGGGCTCCGGCATATTCGGTGTTCTGCGGCGCCTCGCCGGCGCCGCCGGTGATGTTGCGCAGCGCGTCGCCCTCGCCCTGGACGCGGGCGATGATCTGTTCGATCGGGCCGCCGGGGACGAATTGCGTCAGCGTGAAATTGACCAGCATGATGCCGATCAGCGTGGGTATGATCAGCAGCAAGCGCCGCAGGATATAGGCTGCCATCCGTCCCCTTGCTCCGCCTTGATCCGCGCCGGTCCCGAAGGCCCTAGCGCAGCGCGCCGGATTGTTTCAGCTTTGCCGCCTTATCCGCGTCATGCCACCAGAAATCAAGCTCGCCCAGCGCATAGGGCGGCAAGGTCTCGGGATGGCCGAAGATGTCGTAATAGGCGACGGTATGCTCGGCCTTGAACCATTGCGGCACCCAGAAGCGCAGGGCGCGCAGGCTGCGGTCCAGCGCATGGGCAACGGTGGTCATCTCTTCCTGCGTGGTCGCCTCGATGCCCAGCTGGATCAGCGCGTCGATGGCCGGATTGGCCAGACCCATCGGGTTGAACACGTCGCCGACATTTTCCGAACCGAAGGTCTGCTCGGTGTCTCCGGACAGGAAATAGCTCTGGGCCAGCTGATCCGTCACGATGTCGAAATCGTGGCTGCGGGTGCGCGCCGTCAGTTGCGCATCGTCCACCCGCAGGTTCACCGCGTCGATGCCCACGGCGCGCAGGTTCTGCACGAAGGGGTTGATCACCCGGTCGAAGGTGGCGCTGTCGTTCAGGAACTCGACCCGCAGCAGCTCGCCCTTGGCGTTGCGGCGCAGCCCGTCCGCGCCCGGCTTCCAGCCCGCCTCGTCCAGCAGCCGGGCGGCCTCGCGCATGTTCCTGCGGTCAAGCTGCGTCTTGCCCGAAACCGGCTGCAGCACGGCGTCATCGGTCAGCACGCCGGGCGGCAGATCCTTGGCCAGCGGCTGCAGCAGCGCCAGCTCGGCTTCGCTGGGCTTGCCCTCGGCCATGAGCGGGCTGTTTTCCCAGGGCGAGTTCACCCGCTCGTAGAGCCCATAGAACAGCGTCTCGTTCGACCATTCGAAATTGAACATGAGCCCGATGGCCTCGCGCACGCGGATGTCCTGGAACTTCGGCCGGCGCAGGTTGAAGACCCAGCCCTGGCCCGAGGCGATGGTGCCGTCGGGCAGCGCCTCCTTCTTCACCGCGCCGGACTGCACGGCGGGGAAATCGTAGCGCGTCGCCCAGTGGATCGAGCTCGCCTCGTTGCGGAACGTGTAGACCCCGGCCTTGAAGGCCTCGAAGGCGCTGTCGTAATCGCCGAAATACTCGACGCGGATGCGGTCGAAATTGTGCCGCCCGACATTGATCGGCAGGTCCTTGCCCCAGTAATCGGGATTGCGGCGCAGGGTGATCGAGCGGCCCATGTCGGCGCGGTCGAACATATAGGGCCCCGAGCCGACGAAGGGGATATTGCTCGACTGTTCGATGTCGCGCTTGTTCTTGCGGAAATCCTCGCGCGAGAAGACGATCTGGCCGCCCACCGACTGGATCACGTCGCGGCGCGGATAATCCGGCCGGAAGATGAACTTGATGCTGTGATCGTCGATCACCTCGGCCTTGGCGACGATCTTCGAGATGATCGTGCGATAGGAGGACAGGCCCTTGTCGCGCAAGAGCTCGAAGGAAAACAGCACGTCATGCGCGGTCACCGGCGTTCCGTCCGAGAATTTCGCCTCGGGGCGCAGGTGGAAGATCACCCAGTCGCGGCTTTCGGGGTATTCGATGGTCTCGCAAAGCAGGCAATAGGCGGTGCCGATCTCGTCGGCCACGCTTTCCATCAGCGGCTCCAGCATGGCGTTGGACAGCGCCGCCGCGCGGCCGCGATGGGTATAGGGGTTGTAGCTGTCGAAGCCGCCGCTGGCCCATTCCGAGATCTCGCCGCCCTTCGGCGCCTCGGGGTTCACATAGCGCAGATGCGGGAAGTCCGCAGGCAGTTCCGGCGTGCCGAAGATCGCGATTCCATGCGAGCGGATGGTTCCGGGTTGCGGCTGCTCCTGCGCCAGGGACCAGCCGGGCATCAGAGCCATAAGCGCAACCATCGGGGCATGTCGCAGGAAGGGCATCGTCATCGGGTCTTGCTGATCCTTGTTCTGTCCGGCTCGGGCATCGGCCGCCTCGGGCGCAAGGCTAGCAGCCATCCGCCCCGGTTCAACATGCAAATGCGTGATCCGCCCGGCCGGCCCCGCGCAAGCCGCCGTGCCGGCAAGAAAAAGGGCGCCCCAGGGGGACGCCCGCCATGGTTTTGCGGCACGCAGGGGCCTTAGGGATGGGCTTCCAGATAGGCGATCAGGTTGGCGCGGTCCTCGACCTTGGGCAGGCCGGCAAAGGCCATCTTGGTGCCCTTGACCACGGCTTTCGGGTTGGTCAGGAATTCCTGCAGCGCGTCATGCGTCCAGTCGCCGCCATGCGCCTTCATGCCGTCCGAATAGTTGAAGCCGTCGACCCCGGCGACCGGGCGGCCGACGACGCCGTTCAGATGCGGGCCGGTGCCGTCGGTGCCGTCCATCTTGTGGCAGGCCTTGCACTTGCCGAAGACCTTCTCGCCGGCGGCGGCATCGGCCGAGGCCATGACGGCGGCGAAATCGATGCCCTCCTCCTCGGCCTCGCCGGCATCGGCGCCCGCATCCTCGACCGGGATGGAATAGGCCTGCGCATGCTCCTCGTCACCATGACCGGCGGGACCGACGTGATAGATGCCCGAGGCCGCCCAGCCCATCAGCAGAAGGAACAGAAGCGAGCCGATCAGAGCCCCGGCTGCCTTGGTGACGGTCATGGTGTCGAACATGTCTGCGGATCCCTTGGGTCTGTCCGTGGATTTGGCCGTATCTATCCGCTTTTGTTCCGTCGGTTCAAGGTATAGTTGTCGCTCGCAGAACACAAAACCGGGGTAGAACCGCCCCGATACGGGGCGCGCGCCGCCCCAAGCCGAGGTGTGAGCCATGACCGATGATGTCCCGACCCAGAACGTGATCGCATTCCAGGGCGAACCCGGCGCCTACAGCCATCAGGCCTGCCGCCTCTATCGTCCGCAGATGGAGGCCCTGCCCTGCCGCACCTTCGAGGACACGATCGAGGCGGTGCGCGGCGGCCGGGCCGAGCTGGCCATGCTGCCGGTCGAGAACTCGACCTATGGCCGGGTGGCCGACATCCATCACCTGCTGCCCGAAACCGGCCTGCACATCATCGACGAGGGCTTCGTGCGGGTCCGCATCAGCCTGCTGGCGGTGCCCGGCACCCGGCTGTCCGAGGTCACCGATGCGATGAGCCACCCGGTGCTTCTGGGCCAGTGCCGCGGCTTCCTGCGCCGCCACGCCATCCGCGGCCTCGTCGGGGCCGACACCGCCGGCTCGGCGCTGGAAGTGGCGCGGCGCGGCGAAAAGGCGCTGGCGGCGCTGGCCGCGCCGCTGGCCGGCGAGATCTACGGCCTCGAAGAGCTCGCCTCGGGGATCGAGGACCGCCAGAACAACACTACCCGCTTCCTGGTCATGGCGCGCCAGCCCGATTTCAGCCGCCGCACCAATGCCCAGGGCGGCACCACCATGATGACCAGCTTCGTCTTCCGGGTGCGCAACATCCCGGCGGCGCTTTACAAGGCGCTCGGCGGCTTCGCCACCAACGGCGTCAACATGACCAAGCTGGAAAGCTACATGGTGGACGGCGTCTTCACCGCGACGCAGTTCTACGCCGATATCGAAGGCCACCCCGAGGACCCGCATGTCGCCCGCGCGCTGGAGGAGCTGGACTATTTCACCTCCAGCCTGAACATCCTGGGCGTCTATCCGGCCGATCCGCTGCGCGCGGCGCAGCTGCAGGCAGCCGCCCCGCAATAGCGCCGGCCCGCGGCGGCGGCGGGCAGCCGGATTCAGGCGTGCTCGCCCGCGGCCAGGTGGGTGACGAATTCGCCCACGCGCTTGGCGAACTTGCGGTCCAGCTGTGCCTTGCCCAGCTTGGCCGTCTGCAGCAGCAGGCGCGCCTTCATGCCGCGCGGATGGATGTCCGTCTCGAAGATCAGCCGCGATTTCGCCTTGGTCAGCGCCACCACGGTCATGCGCAGCGTGACCTCGAACTGGTCGGACCGCGCGTCGATGGCCACCACCTCGGGCGCGTCCAGCCGGGTGACCTCGGCGGTCAGCTCGCGATGCCGGCCGCGCCAGTCGAAGCCGATCAGCCAGCGCATGCCGACGCCCGGCTCGGCCAGGCCGTCCAGCCGGCGCACCGTGGCGCCGCGCCGCAGCAAAAGCCGCTCGATGGCGTGGAAATTGCTGACCGCGCGGAACAGCCCTTCCGCGGCAAGGTCGGTATCCTGTCGGGTCGAGAACTTCATCGCTTATCCGATCGAACAAGAGGGGGCGCTGAACCTTGGCCCCGGTTAATCCCATGTTGCACCGCAGCATGCAAGGCTGCCACATCCGCTAAGCGGAACCAGGGCAGAAATGCAATCCATGGTTGCATTATGTCGATAATGACCGCATGCAGACGGCATGACGTCCGAAATCCCTCCGCCCGATCCGCAGCCCGGCGATGCCCTCGACCTTCGCATCCTGGCGACCACGGACCTGCACATGCATGTGCTGGGCTACGACTATTTCGCGGATCGACCCTCGGGGCGGCTGGGTCTGTCGCGGGCGGCGGCGCTGATCGCCAAGGCGCGGCAATCGGCACCCAACTGCCTGCTGTTCGACAATGGCGACGGGTTGCAGGGCAGCCCGATGGGCGATTACCTGGCCGAGGCGGGCGCCCTGGGACCGCGCCAGCCGCATCCCGCCATCGCGGCGATGAATGCGCTGCGCTATGACGCCGCCACGGTCGGCAACCATGATTTCAGCTTCGGCCTCGGCTTTCTGCGCCGCACGCTGGACGAGGCGGAATTCCCCATCGTCGCCAGCAACCTGCGCCCGCGCCGCCCGCTGCCGGTGCAGAACCATGTCCTGCTGGAGCGGCAGTTCCGCGACCGCCGGGGCCGCCCCCAGCGGCTGCGCATCGGCGTGCTGGGCTTTCTGCCGCCGCAGACCGTGGAATGGGAGCCGGGGCTGAAGGCCGAGATCGAGGTGCAGGACATCCTGCTGGCGGCGCGGGCCGGCATCGCGGCGCTGCGCCGCCAGGGCGCGCATCTGGTGGTGGCGCTGTCGCATAGCGGCATCGGCGCGCTCGCCCCCGCGCCGATGATGGAGAACGCCGCCACCGCGCTGGCCGCCCTGCCCGGCATCGACCTGGTGATCGCCGGGCATACGCATCGGGTCTTTCCCTCGCCGGACCATCCGCAGGGGCCGGGGATCGACGCCCGGCGCGGCACGCTGGCCGGCAAGCCGGCGGTGATGCCGGGCTTCTGGGGCTCGCATCTGGGTCTGATCGACCTGCGGCTGGAACCCGCGGGCCAGGGCTGGCGCATCGCCGATTTCACCTGCCGCGCCGAGCCGGTCGGCGCCGAGGAGGACCACCCCGCCGTCACCGGCCCGGCGCTGGCGGCGCATCGCCGGACCCTGCGGCATTTCCGCCGCCGCATCGGCAGGACCGAGCGGCCGCTGAGCAGCTATTTCGCCCTGATCGGCGAGGATCCGGGCCTGCGGCTGGTGACCATGGCGCAGCGCTGGCATGTGCGGCGCGCGCTGCGCGGCACGCGCTGGCAGGACCTGCCGATCCTTTCGGCCGCCGCCCCGTTCCGCGCCGGCGGGCGCGGCGGGCCGCAGCATTATACCGATGTGCCGGCCGGGCGGCTGACGCTGCGCAACATCGCCGATCTCTACCTGTTCCCGAACCGGATCTGCGCCATCCGCCTGACCGGGGCCGAGTTGCACGAATGGCTGGAACGCTCGGCCAGCCTGTTCCTGCGCATCGAGCCGGGCAAGCCCGACCAGCCGCTGATCGACCCGGAATTCCCCAGCTACAATTTCGATATCATCGACGGGCTGGACTGGCAGATCGACCTCAGCCGCCCGCCGCGCTACGCCCCGGACGGCCGCCTGGCCCATGCCGATTCGCGCCGCATCGGCGCGCTTTCGCATCGCAGCCGCCCGGTGGCGCCGGACCAGCCCTTCATCCTGGTGACGAACAGCTACCGGCTGTCCGATTGCGGGCTGTTCGCCCCGGTGGCGGCGGGACGGCCGGTGCTGCTGGACGGCACCTCGCGCACCCGCGAGGTGCTGCGCCGCTATGTCGCGCAGCGCCGCGTGCTGGCACCCGATTCCCGCGCCGGCTGGAGCTTCCGCCCCCTGCCCGGCACCTCGGTCCTGTTCGAAACCGGGCCGGCCGCCGCGCGGCATCTGGACGGGCTTTCCGCGCGGGTCGAGCCGGCGGGCATGGGCCCGGACGGCTTCCTGCGCCTGCGCCTGCATCTCTAGCGGGCAAGCCGCTTGCATCCTGCCGCGCGCGCGCCTATCTAGGCGGCGAGAGGTTGGCGCGGGCAGGCGTCTCGCCAAACCGGTCAGGTCCGGAAGGAAGCAGCCGTAACGAGTCCCGTCTGGGTCGCTGTCCAGCCTCTCACCCCCCCTTTTCCCCGGCATCGCCAGAAGCTAGCCTGCGCCGGCGCAACCCGCCCGAAGGCCCGCCCCGATGACCGCCCCTCCCCGCATTCTCTGCCTCGGCGCCATGCTTTGGGACGTGATCGGGCACAGCGCGGTGCGGGTTCTGCCCGGCGCCGACCTGCCGGGACGCATCGCCCGCCAGCCCGGCGGCGTGGCGCTGAACGTGGCGCTGGCTCTGGCCCGGCAGGGGCTGGCACCCGCCATGCTTTCCGCCGTCGGCCGCGACCCGGCGGGCGAGGCGCTGGTGGCCGAGGCCGGCCGGCGCGGCGTCGACACCCGCTGGCTCTGGCGCGACACCGGCCTGGTCACCGACAGCTATCTGGCCATCGAAAGCCCAGAGGGACTGGTCGCGGCCATCGCCGATGCCCGGGCGCTGGAAACCGCCGGCACGGCCCTCCTCGCGCCGCTGCGCGACGGCCGGCTGGGCGATGCCGCCCGGCCCTGGCGAGGCACGCTGGTGGTGGACGGCAACCCCTCCGCGCCGGTGCTGACCGAAATCGCCCGCGATCCCTGCCTCGCCGATGCCGACCTGCGCATCGTGCCCGCCAGCCCCGACAAGGCGACCCGGCTGCGGGTGCTGATCGACCATCCCCGCGCCATCTTCCACCTGAACCGCGCCGAGGCCGAGGCCCTGGCCGGCCGCAGCCTGCCCGACGCCGCCCGCGCCGCCGAGGCCGTGCTGGCGCTCGGCGCCCGCCGGGTGCTGGTGACCGACGGCGCCGGCACCGCCGCCGATGCGGCGCAAGGCGCGCCCACGCTGACCGCGACGCCGCGCCCGGTGGCGGCCATCCGCGTCACCGGCGCGGGCGACAGCTTCCTCGCCGCGCATCTTGCGGCCGAAAGCCGCGGCGCCACCCGCGCCGAGGCCCTGACCCGCGCCATGAACGCCGCATCCGACCATGTCTGTGGAAAGGACCAGCCATGCCCCCCCTGATCGCGCTCTCCCCCGAAATCTCGCAGGCCTTGGCCGAGGGCCGGCCGGTCGTGGCGCTGGAATCGACCATCATCACCCATGGCATGCCCTATCCGCAGAACCTGCAGGTCGCGCAACAGGTCGAGGCCGCGGTGCGCGAGGCAGGCGCCGTGCCCGCCACCATCGCGGTGATGGCCGGGCGCATTCGCGTCGGCCTCGATGCCGAGACGCTCGAGGCGCTGGCCTCGACCCCGGCCGCGCAGGTGATGAAGCTGTCGCGCGCCGATCTCGCCGCCTGCCTGGCGCTGGGGCGGACCGGGGCCACGACGGTGGCGGCGACGATGATCTGCGCCCATCTGGCCGGGATCGAGGTCTTCGCCACCGGCGGCATCGGCGGCGTGCATCGCGGCGCCGAAACCAGCTTCGACATCTCGGCCGACCTGCAGGAACTGGCGCAAAGCCCGGTCACCGTGGTCGCGGCCGGGGCCAAGGCGATCCTGGACCTGCCCAAGACCCTCGAGGTGCTGGAAACGCTGGGCGTGCCGGTGATCGCCTTCGGCCAGGACCAGCTGCCGGCCTTCTGGTCGCGCGAATCGGGCCTGCCGGCGCCCTTGCGCATGGACGATCCGGTCCAGATCGCCGCCAGCGCCCGGCTGCGCCGCGAACTGGGCCTCGGAGGCGGCCAGCTGGTGGTGAACCCGATCCCGCCAGAGGCCGAGATCCCGCGCGCCGAGATGATCCCGATCGTCGAGCAGGCGCTGTCCGAGGCCGAGGCGCAGCGCATCGCCGCCAAGGCGGTCACGCCCTTCCTGCTGCAGCGCATCTTCGATCTGACCCGGGGCCGCTCGCTCGACGCCAATATCGCGCTGGTGCTGAACAACGCCCGGCTGGCCGCGCGCATCGCCGCGGCCATGACCCGCTAGCGGCGGCCGAACAGCTGCGCCAGGTCGTAGGAATCGCGCTCGCCGATATTGCCGGCATCGCGTTCCAGGAACCGGTCGGCCGCCTCGACCCCGGCATCGTGCATGCGCTGCAACAGGCCGGGATTCGGGATCAGCTTGGTGCTGGCGCTCAGCGAGTTCATCAACTCCTCGTCCATGATCGCATGCAGCAGCACGTTCTTCATCGGCCGGCCGGTCAGCCGGTCCTCGGCATGCAGCCGCTTGACGAAATTGATCGCCCGCAGCTCGGCCAGAAGTGCGGCGTTGAAGCTGATCTCGTTCACCCGGTCCTGGATCGCGGCCGGGGTCTTGGGGATCGCGTCGCGCAGCATCGGGTTGATGTTCACGATGACGATATCGCGCGGCAGGTCGCCGCGATACAGCGGGAACAGCGCCGGATTGCCGGAATAGCCGCCGTCCCAATAGGCCTCGCGCCGGCCGGTCAGCGGATCGTCGATCTCGACGGCGCGGAACAGCTCGGGCAGGCAGGCCGAGGCCAGGATGGTGTCCACCGTCACCTCGGCGCCGCCGAAGACCCGCACCAGCCCGGTGCGCACATTGGTCGCGGTGACGAAAAAGGCCGGCCCCTCCTCGCGGCCCAGCCGGGGGTGCGGCATCTCGCGCAGGATGGCGGCCAGCGGGTTGGTGTAGAACGGCCCCGAATCATAGGGGCTGAACACCCGCGTCAGCGAACCAAGCCAGGCCACGGGCGAGAAAAGCTCGGTCAGCCGCTGCCAGGCGCGCGGCGCAGGAAACATGGAATGCAGCCAGCGCACCACGGAATTGTCGCTGACCTGCCCGACCTGCGACCAGATATAGGCCAGGTTCTGCCGCGCCGCCTCGCGCCCGCGCCGGCCCGGCCCGCAGGACAGGCCGGCCGCCAGAGCCGCGCCGTTCAGCGCCCCGGCAGAGGTGCCGCTGATGCCGCGGATCTCGATCGCGGGCTCGTCCAGCAGCCGGTCCAGCACGCCCCAGGCGAACGCACCATGCGCGCCGCCGCCCTGAAGCGCCAAGTTGATCCGCTTCACGTCCATGCCCACCCCGCATTTCGCACTCGCAGCATACAATGCCGCGACGCAGCATCCAACCGCGGCGTTCCCGCGCCGGCGAAAAGGTGCATGGGCGCCACAGTCGCGGCCCGCCCCGCGATGCGCAAGCCTGGGCTTCACCGTTTCCCAAATACTCGTGCGGCCGCGCAACAGGCGCGACGGATCAGTCCTCGGCCTGCGCCTCGGCCCGCGACTTGCCCGCGACATCCAGCGCCAGCGTCGCGGCCATGAAGGCATCCAGGTCGCCGTCCAGCACCCCTTGCGTGTCCGAGGTCTCGTGCCCGGTCCGCAGGTCCTTCACCATCTGATAAGGATGCAGCACATATGAGCGGATCTGGTTGCCCCAGCCCGCCTCGCCCTTGGCCTCGTGCTGGGCGTTGATCGCGGCATTGCGCTTGTCCAGCTCCAGCTGATACAGCCGCGCCTTCAGCGCCGCCATGGCGTTCGCGCGGTTCTGGTGCTGCGACTTCTCGGAGCTCGTCACCACGATCCCGGTCGGCAGGTGGGTGATGCGCACCGCCGAATCGGTGGTGTTGACATGCTGCCCGCCGGCGCCCGAGGAGCGGTAGGTGTCGATCCGGATCTCGTTGTCGGGGATGGTGATCTCGATATTGTCGTCCACCACCGGATAGACCCAGACCGAGGAAAACGAGGTGTGCCGCCGCGCCGCCGAATCATAGGGCGAGATGCGCACCAGCCGGTGCACGCCCGATTCCGATTTCAGCCAGCCATAGGCGTTGGGGCCGGCGATCTTGTAGGCGGCGGAACGGATGCCCGCCTCCTCGCCCGGTGTCTCGGAAAGCAGCTCGACATCATAGCCCTTCTTCTCGGCCCAGCGGACATACATGCGCGCCAGCATGCTGGCCCAGTCGGCGCTTTCCGTGCCGCCGGCGCCGGCATTGATCTCCAGAAAGGTGTCGTTGCCGTCGGCTTCGCCGTTCAGCAGCGCCTCCAGCTCCTTCTGCGCGGCCAGTTCGGCCAGCGATTTCAGCGAGGTCTCGGCCTCGGCGACGATCTCGGCATCGTCCTCGGCCTCGCCCAGCTCGATCAGTTCGGCATTGTCCTTCAGCTCGGTCTCGATCCGGCGATAGGTCTCGACCGCATCCGACAGCATCTGCCGGTCGCGCATCAGCTTCTGGGCGCGGGCCGGGTCGGACCAGATGTCGCCCGCCTCGATCATGGCGTTCAGCTCTTCCAGCCGGTGCGGCGCGGTCTCCCAGTCCATGCGCTGGCCGAGCAGTTTCAGCGATTTGCGGATCGCCTCGATGGTGGCTTGGGTTTCGGCGCGCATGGGCACTCTCTGGGTTCGGATTTCGGATCAGGGCAAGACAGATAACGCGGGCGGCGGGCGGCGGCAAGCGCCGGCCCTCAATACAGCCCGCCCGAGGACAGGGTGCCGAAATCGGCCTTCTTCGGGATCACTCTCTTCTTGCCGGTCGAGGTGGTCACCGCCTGCCCGCCGTCGCGGCCCTGGGTGAACAGCGGCAGCGTGCCCGGATCGGCCCGGCCGAAGCCGCCGTCGACCAGCGCGATGCCGGTCAGCGACTGGCCGTCGCGGAAATATTCGGCGATGACGTTGTCGCCCTTGGCGTCGGGGCCGAGGATCGCGCCGGTGAAGCGGTCGATGTTGACGAAATGCCCGCCCGGCGGAACCTTGAACTCGGTGCCGCCAAATTCCTTCACCGCCTCCTGCATGAACTCGTTGAAGACCGGCACGCAAAGCGTGCCGCCATAGGCGTTGGACCCCAGCGTGCGCGGCTGGTCATAGCCCAGATAGCAGCCGGCGACGAGGTTCGAGGTGAAGCCGATGAACCAGACATCCTTGGCGTCGTTGGTGGTGCCGGTCTTGCCGGCCACAGGCACCGGCAGGTTCACCCCGCGCCCCGAGCCGCGCTTGACCACGCCCTCGAGCATCGAGGTCAGCTGATAGGCGGTGATCGCATCCATCACCCGCTCGCGGTTGGAACGGATCTCGGGCGCGGCGCCGGCGGGCAGGGTCGGCTGGCCGCAGGTCACGCAGTCGCGGCGATCGTGGCGATAGATGGTGCGGCCGCGGCGGTCCTGCACGCGGTCGACCAGCGTGGGTTCCACCCGCTCGCCGCCATTGGCGAACATGGCATAGGCGGCGACCATCTTGAACAGCGTCGTCTCCTGCGCACCCAGGGAATTGGCGAGGAAATGGCCGAGATTGTCGTAGACCCCGAATTTCTCGGCATAGGACGCGACGGTATCCATGCCGATATCGCGGGCGATGCGGATGGTCATCAGGTTGCGCGACTGCTCGATCCCGGTGCGCATCGGCGTGGGGCCGTAGAACTTGCCGCTGGCGTTCTTGGGGGTCCACAGCCCCTGCGGCGTGTTCACGGTGATCGGCTCGTCCACCACGATGGTGGCCGGGTTGAAGCCGGAATCCAGCGCCGCCGCATAGACGAAGGGCTTGAAGCTGGAGCCGGGCTGGCGCTGCGCCTGGGTCGCGCGGTTGAAGACCGAGCTTTGATAGGAAAACCCGCCCTGCATGGCGATGACCCGGCCGGTATTCACGTCCATGGCCATGAAGCCGCCCTGCACCTCGGGCACCTGGCGCAGGGTCCAGCGGATGAAGCTGCCGTCGCTGTCGCTGGTCATGCGGCGCACCAGCACCACCTCGCCGACCTCCAGCAGGTCCGAGGCCACCTTGGCCTTGGGCGCCAGCGTGCCGTCGGCGCGGCGCTTCCTGGCCCATTGCACGTCCTTGGCGGGAATGGTCGCGGTGCCCTCCTGATCCTCGATGCCGATGGTGGCGTCGCTGCCTTCCAGGGACAGCACCACGGCCGGGAACCAGCCCTCGATGTCGCGCGGCACGCGGGTCTCGGCCAGCGCGGCGCGCCAGTCCTGCTCGCTGCCGAGCCGCTCGGCCGGGATCGAGACGCGGGTGCCGCGCCAGACGCCGCGGCCGCGGTCGTATTTCTCCAGCGCCTGCTGCAGGGCGCGCGCGGCGACCTTCTGCAGCCTGGGGTCGACGGTGGCGCGGATCGCCAGGCCGCCGCCGAAGAATTCCTCCTCGCCGAACTGCGCCGAAAGCTGGCGGCGGATCTCGTCGGTGAAATAGTCGCGCGCCGGCAGCTGCTGCTGGAAGGCGGGGAAATCGCCGTTCTGCACCGAGCGCAGCGGCAATTGCGATTCCGCCTCGTAGGTCGCCTGGTCGATATAGCCGTTCTGCCACATCTCGCGCAGGACGTAGTTGCGCCGCTCGGTCACCCGCTCCTTGGCGCGGACGGGGTGATAGCGGCCCGGCGCCTGCGGCATCGCGGCCAGCGTCGCGGCCTCATGCGGGGCAAGCTCGGTCAGGGGCTTGTTGAAATAGGTCTGCGCGGCGGCGGCGACGCCGAAACTGTTCTGCCCCAGAAAGATCTCGTTCAGGTAAAGTTCGAGGATCTGGTCCTTGGACAGGGTCGATTCCAGCCGGGTGGCCAGGATCAGCTCCTTGATCTTGCGCTCGACGCTGCGGTCGCTGGAGAGCAGGAAGTTCTTCATCACCTGCTGGGTGATGGTCGAGGCGCCGCGCACGTTCTCGCCCCGGGTGCGGACCGCCTGCACCAGCGCGCCCATCATGCCGCGCGGATCGAAACCGTGGTGATGGTAGAAATTCTTGTCCTCGGCGCTGATGAAAGCCTCCTTGACCAGCGGCGGGATGTCGTCGATCGGCACGAAGATGCGGCGCTCCTCGGCGAATTCGTCGATCAGCCGCCCCTCGCCGGAATAGACCCGGCTGATGGTCTTGGGCGCATATTGCGCCAGCTGCTCATGGCTCGGCAGGTCGCGCGAATACATCCAGAACACCGCCCCGACGGTCAGGGCGATGAAGAAGACGGCGGTCACGAACCAGGAAAAGATCGCACCGATGAAGGACAGAAGGAAGCGCAGCAATGGGCAAGCCTCTGGGGATAACCTGCGTCTCTATAGACAGCGAGGCCGGTCCCGTCAAAGCAACCTTGCGCTACTTTCGCGACAGCGCGGCGCGGGCGGCGTCATCCTGCGCCCAGAGGCCGATCGCCTGGGCCAAGGCCTGCGCGGTGCGCGCGCGCCAGTCCGGGTCGAACAGGTTCGCCCGGTCGCCCGCATCGGTCAGGAAGCCCAGCTCGATCAGCACCGAGGGGATGTCGGGCGATTTCAGCACCGAGAAGGCCGCGCCGCGCACCGGGGTGCGATGCATGCCGACGCCCGCGCGATTGAGCTCGGAAACCGCGAACTTGGCGAAGGCTTCCGAGCGCGGATGCGTCTCGGTCCGCGCCAGGTCCATCAGCACGTCGGCCAGCTGGTCGTCGGTGCCCGCCAGGTCCAGCCCGGCCAGCAGGTCGGCGCGATCGTGGCGCATCGCCAGCTCGCGCGTGGCGCGGTCGTCGGCCTGCGGGTTCCAGACATAGATCGACAGCCCCGCCGCCTCGCCCGCCGGCAGCGCATCGGCATGCAACGAGATGAACAGGTCGGCCTGCGCCGCGCGGGCGATGGTCATGCGCCGCTCCAGCGGGACGAAGCTGTCATCCTCGCGGGTGGGGACGACCTCGAAACCGGCGCGGGTCAGTATCTCGGCCAGTTCGCGGGCAAAGCCCAGCATCAGCGCCGCCTCGTAGATGGCGCCGACCTGGGCGCCGGGATCGTGGCCGCCATGGCCGGGGTCGAGGGCGACGCGCAACGGCCGCTTGGCGGTGCGGCGCGGCGGCAGCGGCGTCACCTCGGCCGGGCTGGGCAGGTCCCAGAGCGCCGAAAGCGCATTGCCGCGGGTGACGAAAGCCTGGGGCTTCACCGGCTCGATGCGCAGCTTGACCAGCGCGCCCCGGGCGCCGCCCTCGGCCGGGCTTTGCACGGCGGTGCGCAACGCATAGGGGCCGGGCAGTTCCATCACCAGCCGCGACCAGCCGGGCCGGAACCGGCCCCAGCGCAGCGCCGGCACCAGCTCGCGGCCGGGCAGGTCCTCGGCGCTGGTGCCGGAAAAGTCGATCTCGCGGAAATCGACCACCAGGCGCGGCGGGCCGTCGAGGAAATAGACCCGGTAGGGCACCGGCTGGCTGATGGTCAGCCGCAGTTCCATCGGCCGCGGCTTGCCGCGGTCGCGCCCTTCGGCCGCCAGCGAGGAGCCCGCCAGATCGACCGTCGCCAGGGCCGAGCGCGTGCCGTCATCGGCCAGCGCCGGCAGCGCCAGCCAGACCAGCAGCAGGGCCCAGAGCCATCTCATCGCGCCGCCATGAAGGCCGCCAGCCGCTCCAGCCCCTCGGCAATCTCGGCCGTCCCCGCAGCATAGCTGAAGCGCAGGGTGCGGGCGCCGCGATGCGGGTCGAAGTCCAGGCCCGGCGTGACGGCGACACCCGCCTTTTCAAGGATTTCAGCGGCGAAGCTCAGGCTGTCCCCGGTCAGGTCGGACACATCGGCATAGATGTAGAACGCGCCTTCCGGCGGGGCGATGCGCGAGAAGCCGATCTGCGGCAGGCGCTCCAGCATCAGCCGGCGATTTTGTGCGTAGACGGCCAGGTTCGCCTCGGCCTCCTCCACGCAATCCAGCGCGGCCAGCGCCGCGACCTGGCTGGCATGGGGCGGGCAGATGAACATGTTCTGCGCGATGCGCTCGACGGTGCGGATCATGCTGTCCGGCACCACCATCCAGCCGACGCGCCAGCCGGTCATGCTGAAATATTTCGAGAAGCTGTTGATGACGAAAACCTCATCCGTCACCTCCAGCGCCGAATGGAAGCCGGCGCCATAGTCGAGCCCGTGATAGATCTCGTCCGAGATCACGCTCATGCCAAGCTCCGCCGCCCGCGCGGTCAGCCCCGCCAGTTCCTCGCGCCGCAGCACGGTGCCCGAGGGGTTGCCGGGCGAGGCGAGGATCAGCCCCTGCGCATCCGCCGGCAGGTCCTGCGGCCGCGGCTGGTAGCGGTCCTCGGCCCGGGTCGGGATGCCGACGGGTTCCAGCGACATGGCGCGCAGGATCTGGCGATAGCTGGGATAGCCCGGCTCGCCCAAGGCCACCCGCTCGCCCGCGTCGAACAGGGCCGAGAAGGCCAGGATGAAGGCGCCCGAGGAGCCCGGCGTCACCACCACGCGGCTCGGGTCGAGGTCGAGCCCATACCAGCGCCGGTAAAGCCCGGCGATGCCGGCGCGCAGCTCGGGCAGGCCAAGCGCGACCGTATAGCCCAGCGGCCGGTCCAGCGCGGCGGCCAGCGCCCGGCGCGCGCCATCGGGGGCCGGGGTCGAGGGCTGGCCGACCTCCATATGGATGATGCGGCGGCCCCCGGCCTCGGCCTTGCGGGCGGCCTCCATGACATCCATGACGATGAAGGGGTCGACCTGCCCGCGGCGGGATTGTCTCATGTCTGCCTGCCTCATGGTTTTGGCCGGGTATCGGACCTGCGGGCGGCCCGGTCAAGCCCGCGTGAGACCGGGGCGGATCGCTTGCAACACCGTCCCGGACAGGCCAAGTTGCCGGCAACTGGAAAGGATCCTCGGATGAAAGCCCTTTTGACCGCCGCGCTGCTGACGGCGACCGCCCTGCCCTCTTTCGCCTTCGATCCGGCGAACATGACCGAGGCCGAAAAGGCCGCCTTCGGCGAGGCGGTGCGCGATTACCTGATGGCCAATCCCGACGTGCTGATCGAGTCGATCAACGTGCTGGAAGAGCGCCGCGCCGCCGACGAGGCGAAGAACGACCAGCTGCTGGTCGAGAACAACAGGGAGGCGATCTTCGACGACGGCCACAGCTGGATCGGCGGCAATCCCGAGGGCGACGTGACCCTGGTCGAGTTCATCGACTACCGCTGCGGGGTGTGCAAGCGGGTGAATCCGGAGCTGGAAAAGCTGATCTCGGCCGATGGCAACATCCGCTGGATCCTGAAGGAATTCCCGATCCTGACCCAGGAAAGCGACATGGCCGCGCGTTTCGCCATCGCGGTGCAGCAGGAAGCCGGGCCCGATGCCTACAAGAAGGCGCATGACGCGCTGATGGAATCGCGCGGGCCGGTCAATCTGGAAAGCCTGACCGCGCTGGCCGGCGATCTGGGCGTGGACGGCAAGGCGGTGCTGAACCGGATGAACACCGAGGAGGTCTCGGCCGTGCTGCGCAAGAACCACCAGCTGGCCGAGCAGATGCGGATCATGGGCACGCCGACCTTCATCATCGGCGGCGAGATGCTGCGCGGCGTGCCGGCCGAAGGGCTGGAAGGCGCCATCGCCCGGGCGCGTGCGGCCGAGGCCGAGGGCTGAACCGGCGCCGCCGGCGCAGGTTGCGCGGGCGGCAGGAGTATTTGGAAACGGTGAATGGCAGAGGGCGGCGCCTCGACCGCCCTTTCGCCTATTCGGCGGCGGCGGCTTGCGCGGCCTCAAGTTCGGCAGCGCGTTTCTCGACCAGTTCGACGATGTGATCGACCATCTGGTCGTTGGTCATCTTGTGGTCCTGCCTGCCGGCCAGATAGACCATGCCGGAGCCCGCACCGCCGCCGGTGAAGCCGATATCGGTCATCAGCGCCTCGCCCGGGCCGTTCACCACGCAGCCGATGATCGACAGGCTCATCGGGGTCTTGATGTGTTCGAGGCGCTTTTCCAGGATCTCGACCGTCCGGATCACGTCGAAGCCCTGCCGCGCGCAGCTGGGGCAAGAGATGATCTGCACGCCGCGGGTGCGCAGGCCCAGCGATTTCAGGATTTCGAAGCCGACCTTGACCTCCTCGACCGGATCGGCGGACAGGCTGACGCGGATCGTGTCGCCGATGCCCATCCACAAGAGGTTGCCGAGGCCGATGGCGGATTTCACCGTGCCGGACATCAGCCCGCCCGCCTCGGTGATGCCCAGGTGGATCGGCGCGTCGGTCGCCTCGGCCAGTTGCTGATAGGCGGCGGCGGCGAGGAAGACGTCGCTGGCCTTCACGCTGATCTTGAATTCGTGGAAGTCGTTGTCCTGCAGGATCCTGATGTGGTCGAGGCCGGATTCCACCATCGCATCCGGGCAGGGCTCGCCGTATTTCTCCAGCAGGTGCCGTTCCAGGCTGCCGGCGTTCACGCCGATGCGGATCGAGCAGCCGTGGTCGCGGGCGGCCCTGATGACCTCGCGCACCCGGGCGGCATCGCCGATATTGCCGGGGTTGATGCGCAGGCAGGCGGCGCCGGCCTCGGCGGCCTCGATGGCGCGCTTGTAGTGGAAATGGATGTCGGCCACGATCGGCACCGGGCTTTCGCGGCAGATCTCGCGCAGCGCCCGGGTCGAGGCCTGATCGGGGGTCGAGACGCGCACGATATCGGCGCCCACGTCGGCGGCGCGCAGGATCTGGTCCAGCGTCGCCTTGACGTCGCTGGTATCCGTATTGGTCATGGTCTGCACGCTGATCGGCGCATCGCCCCCCACCGGCACCGCGCCGACCATGATCCGGCGCGACTTGCGCCGGTCGATATTGCGCCAGGGGCGGATCGGATTATGCGACATGGCTGGAGCCTTTTCCTGCGCCAGAGGCGGATTCACCCGTGAGAAATAGGCCGATGCGGGCCTGCGGGCAAGCCGTGCGGTCCCGGCGGGGCGCCTGCTATCGCATCCGTGACCGGCGCGCGGGCGCAGATCACTCCTGCACGGGGGGCTGTTCCGGCTGGCCGGCCGAGGCCAGCGCGACCATCTCGGCCAGCTGCGGGTCCTTGGCGAGGTCGGCAAAGGCGAATTTCGCCGTCAGCGCATTGGGCGAAAGCTCGACATTCTTGACCACCTTGGCGCCCGGCGCGGCCGGGCCGTAGGTGCGGCCGTTCACCGCGAAATAGATCGCGCCGGAATTGCCCGCGCGCAGCACCGGCGGCGCCTCGAGCTTGGGCAGGGCGAAACGCTCGCCCGCATCCATGGTCTTTTCCAGCAGCACCGTGCCATCGGCCGAGGTCACCCGCACCCAGGCCGGGCGGGCGGCGAGGATCTCGACTTCCGGCGCGTCGGGGGCCACGGTGCGCACCGCGGCCTGCTCGGCCGGCATCTGCGGCCCGTAGACCCGGTCCTGGGCCAAGGCGGTCCGGTTCGCGGGCTCGGTGCTTTCGGGCTGCATGGCCGGCGCGTTCAGCCCGGGATCGATGGCGGCGATGGGACCGTCGCGGGCGATCAGCACCGGCACCTCCAGCGCCTGCGGGCGATAGGTGCGGTCCAGCCCCTCGGGACGCGGCAGGTTGACCTGGGCCGATTCGACCGTCTCGGGTTCGGCCGCCTCCTGCACCGGGTCGAGTGCTGCGATCACGCCGGGGGCCTGGTCGCCGGGGGTCAGGTTGACCTTCTGCACCTCTTGCAGCACGGCCCAGCCGCCATAGCCCAGACCGCAGGCCAGCGCAACCATGACCAGAAGCGAGCCGATGGCGCGCGGCTCGATGGAGCTCCAGAGGCTTTCCTGCCTGGGCAGGAAGATCGGATGCGGATTGGCCAGCGCCTCGGCCGGGTCGGCGGGCCGGCGCTGCGGCTTGGGCCCGGCGGCGGCGGGCGCCATGCCATGCGTGGGCTGAAAGCCCGATTCCTGGCAGAAGCGGCGAAAGGTCCATTCCGCATCCATGCCCAGATAGCGCGCATAGGAGCGCACATAGCCGGCGATGAAACTGGGCGTGTCGAAGGCCGAGATGTCGCAATTCTCAATGGCGGCGACATAGGAGGCGCGGATGCGCAACTCGCGCTGGACATCCAGCAGCGACTTGCCCAGCGTGGCCCGTTCGCCCCGCATCAGGTCGCCGAGACGAATATCAGGATCGTCGAAACCGGGCGGCAATGCCGCCGGTTCCTCATGGCCATGCGACGGGGGATTCCCCCTTAGCCCGATCATCGCGCCTGCCCCATTCTTTGCTGCTCGTCCTCCCCGAATCGGAAGACTCTCACAACTTGATTAAAGCAAGGTTATCACGGGCGCGAGAGGTCTTCACCCCGAAACCGCGTCAGGCAGCCGAAGTTGAACGGTTCAGTTTGCACTGCGACCACAGATTGTCCATGGCCCGGACCAGATGGTCGATCTGCTTGGGGTCATGCACCGGCGAGGGCGTGAAGCGCAGCCGCTCGGTGCCGCGCGGCACGGTGGGGAAATTGATCGGCTGCACGTAGATGCCGAAATCGGCCAGCAGCATGTCCGACAGCGCCTTGCAATGTACCGGGTGGCCGACATGCACCGGCACGATATGGCTGCCATGGTCCATGATCGGCATGCCGAGGCCGCGCAGCCGCATCTTGAGGATGCGGGCGTTCAGCTGCTGGCGATCGCGCAGCAGCTGCCCCTCGGCCGTCTTCAGGAAGGCGATCGAGGCCGCCGCGCCCGCCGCCACCGCTGGCGGCAGCGAGGTGGTGAAGATGAAGCCCGGCGCATAGGAGCGGATCGCGTCCACCATCTTAGCCGAGGCGGCGATATAGCCGCCGAACACGCCGAAGGCCTTGCCCAGCGTGCCGTTGAAGATGTCGATGCGGTGGCTCAGCCCGTCGCGCTCGGCCACGCCGCCGCCGCGCGGACCATACATGCCGACGGCATGGACCTCGTCCAGATAGGTGAGGGCGTTGAACTCGTCCGCGAGGTCGCAGATCGCGGCGATGGGACCGAAATCGCCATCCATGGAATAGATCGATTCGAAGGCGATCAGTTTCGGCGCCTCGGGATCGTCTGCCTCCAGCAGCTCGCGCAGATGCGCCACGTCATTGTGGCGGAAGATGCGCTTGGCGCCGTCGAAACGCTTGATGCCCTCGATCATCGAGGCGTGGTTCAGCGCGTCGGAATAGATGATCAGCCCGGGAAACAGCTTGCGCAGGGTCGAGAGCGTCGCGTCATTGGCGATATAGGCGCTGGAAAAGACCAGCGAGGCCTCTTTCTGGTGCAGGTCGGCCAGTTCCGCCTCGAGCCGCTTGTGATAGACCGTCGTGCCCGAGATGTTGCGCGTGCCGCCGGAACCCGCCCCGGTGGCATCCAGCGCCTCGTGCATCGCCGCCAGCACCACCGGATGCTGGCCCATGCCCAGGTAATCGTTGCCGCACCAGACGGTGATCTCGGTCTCGGTGCCGTCCGGCCGCGTCCAGACCGCCTGCGGATAGGCCCCCTTGCGGCGTTCGATGTCGATGAAGGTCCGGTAGCGGCCCTCCTCGTGCAACTTGCCGATGGCCTGGTCGAGGGCGGCTGAGTAGTCCATGACAGATCCCTTGCCTTGCTTGAACTTGCTTGCTTGGGGGATCATGCTCCGATCCCGCGGGTCGTGACTTGATACGTGTCAATTCAAGGAAAATATAGCGCAAAAATGTCGCACTGGGACCAAGATCGCAGACAATTTTCTCCGAGAAAACCAATCAGGAAAGGCAGAGAATGAAGGACAATTCCAGAATCGACGAAGTGCTTTCAACGCTGGATGAGGAATTGCCCCGGGCGCTTGACCGGCTGGCCGAGTTCCTCCGCATCCCCTCGATCTCGACCGATCCGGCCTATGCAGGCGAGGTGCGGCGGGCGGCGGAATGGCTTTGCGCCGAGCTGGCCGCGCTGGGTTTCGAGGCCTCGGTCCGCGACACGCCCGGCCATCCGATGGTCGTCGCCCATTCGCCCCGGGGCGACCGGCGGCCGCTGCTGTTCTACGGCCATTATGACGTGCAGCCTGTCGATCCGCTGGAGCTGTGGGAGCGCCCGCCCTTCGAGCCGCAGATCGAGGACACGCCGCAGGGCAAGGTGATCCGCGGCCGCGGCGCCTCGGACGACAAGGGCCAGCTGATGACCTTCGTCGAGGCGTTCCGGGCCTGGAAGGCGGTGCATGGCAGCCTGCCCTCGGACCTGGTGCTGCTGTTCGAGGGAGAGGAGGAATCCGGTTCGCCCAGCCTGCGCCCCTTCCTGCGCGAGAATGCCGAAGAGCTGCGCGCCGGCATCGCCATGATCTGCGACACCGGGCTTTACGCCGACGGCCGCCCCGCCATCACCACCCAGCTGCGCGGCCTCTATGGCGACGAGATCGTGGTGCGGGCGGCCGACCGCGACCTGCATTCGGGCAGTTTCGGCGGGCTGGCGGCGAACCCGATCCAGGTGCTGGTCAATGCGCTGGCGACGGTCAAGGATGCCAGCGGCCGCGTCACCCTGCCCGGCTTCTACGACGGCGTCGAGGAGCTTTCGGACGAGCTGCGCGCCGATTGGGCGGCGCTCGGCTTCGATGCGGGCGAGTTCCTGTCGCGGGTCGGGCTGAAGCACCCGGTCGGAGAAGCGGGCCGCACCGGGCTTGAGATGATCTGGAACCGCCCCACTTTCGAGATCAACGGCATCAGCGGCGGCTATACCGGCGAGGGCTTCAAGACCGTCCTGCCCGCCGAGGCCCGCGCCAAGGTCAGCTTCCGCCTGACCGGCGCGCAGGACCCCGAACGCATTCGCGAGAGTTTTCGCGCCCATGTCCGCGCCGCCTTGCCCGGTGATTGCACGGTGGCCTTCCACGGCCACGGCGCCAGCCCGGCCAGCCGCATGGACATCTCGGACCCGGCCTTCGCGGCGGCCAAGGCGGCGCTGACGCAGGAATGGGGCCGCGAGGCGGCCTATATCGGCGCCGGCGGCTCGATCCCCATCGCCGGCGATTTCAAGGAGATCCTGGGCATGGATTCCATGCTGATCGGCTTTGCCCGCGACGACGACCGCATCCATTCGCCGAACGAGAAATACGACCTGCAGAGCTTTGCCAAGGGCGCGCGCAGCTGGGCGCGCATCCTCGCGGCCTTGGCCTGAACCCGGCGGCAGAGGCATCCCGGCCCCAAGGGCCGCAGGATGCTTCGCGGGGTGCGCCCCAGCGCATCCTGCCCGCCCGGATGCGGCCGCGTTGTTCATGTCGGCAGCACCGGCAAAGGCGCGCATCCTCCGCTGCGCGCTGCTGCGGCCCCAGGCCGCCCGAACGGGACGCGCCGAACGGCTTCGATCCGGCCGGCGGCCCGCGCCCCTCGGACGGCTTAGGCCCGCCGCCAGCCCGGCGCAACGGCTTGGTCGGGCTTATCAGGCAGATGTGCAGCGGCCTGCAAGGCTCCGGGCCAAGAAAAAGGGCGCCCGAAGGCGCCCCGTGCCGGCTTGGGCAAGGCGGTCAGGCCGCGCGGGCGGTCAGCACGGTCTCGACCCTTTTCTGGGCGCCGGCCTCGTCCATGCCGCTGACCGCGGCGACCTCGCGGGTCAGGCGGTCCAGCGCCGCCTCGTAGAGCTGGCGCTCGGAATAGGACTGCTCGCGCTGGTCGTCGTTGCGATGCAGGTCGCGCACCACCTCGGCGATCGACATCAGGTCGCCCGAATTGATCTTTTGCTCATATTCCTGGGCGCGGCGCGACCACATGGCGCGCTTGACCCGGGCCTTGCCCTTCAGCGTGTCCAGGGCGCGTTCGACCAGGTCGGGGGTCGAAAGGCCGCGCATGCCGATCTCGGCGGCGCGGGCGGTCGGCACGCGCAGGGTCATCTTGTCCTTTTCAAAGGAAATCACGAACATTTCGAGCCGCAGCCCGGCGACCTCCTGCTCTTCGATCGAAACGATGCGACCCACGCCATGGGTCGGATACACCACGAAATCATCGGGGCGGAATTCGGTCTTCTTGGCTTTCGACATTGGGCTTCCTTCGCAGCGGCGCCGCTACACGGCACAAAAACCCCCAAGGCGGGGCGAATCCCCCCTTACGGGTCAATATTGTTGTTCTTGCACTTCTGACCGGGCAGGCGATCAGGACAGGCAGCAACGCCGGACAGGCCACAGGAAGCAGCCCGACCGGCGCGAGATGGCTGCACCATAGCATAAAAATCGCGCCGGTTCAAAGGTTCGCTGCAAAGCGGCACCGGTCCTGCCTGAAGAGAAATAATCGTTGAAAAACAGCCACTCGGCAACCCGTTCCCCGGCAGAACCGGTGCGTGACCCTAGGCGAATCACCTGCGCCCCGTCACAGTTCCGGCTTACCGGCTCCGGCCTTTTCTCGCCAGCGCAGCACCAGACAAAAGCGGCTTATGATGCGCGATCAGCACAGTCGTTAGCTTTTCGAACGAACGGCCGCAAACCAACGGGACCGCTGGTCTCAATCGCCCTCGCCCGGGGCTTCCGAGAAGTATTTCTCAAGCTTGCCGGGCTGGCCGTCCATCTCCTGATAGCCGGGCATCGGGTCCTTCTTGCGGGTGATCACCGGCCAGGACTCGGCATATTTGCGGTTGAACTCGACCCATTTCTCCATGTCGGGTTCGGTATCGGGGCGAATCGCATCGGCCGGGCATTCCGGTTCGCAGACGCCGCAATCGATGCATTCATCGGGATGGATGACCAGCGTGTTCTCGCCTTCATAGAAACAGTCCACGGGACACACCTCGACGCAGTCGGTGTATTTGCACATGATGCAGTTTTCGGTGACGACATAGGTCATGGCGCGATATTCCTGTTTCCTGATCGGCTAGTTACGCCCGCCGCCGCCATCATTCAAGGCCGGCGCGGGCGAAAAGACGGCGATGCGGCCCGCGCCGGGCCGGCCCGGGACGGCGTTCCGCCGCCGGGGCGCGGCGCGGAACCAAGTTCCCTCGCGACGGGGCTAGAGCTCCTCGTAAAGCGTGGCCGCCTCGCTGGCGGGGCCGCGCCGCTCGCCCAGCAGCAGCACGCGCAGCACCCGCACCCGGCCATGGGCCGAGACGGTGACGGTATCGCCGCCCCGCACCGCCTGCGCCGGCTTGCTGCAAGGCTGGCCGTTCACCCGGATTCCCCCGGCGCCGATGGCATCGGCGGCCAGGGTGCGGGTCTTGAACAGCCGCGCGTGATGCAGCCAGCGGTCGAGCCGGATAGCGCCGGCGCTTTCGACGCTCACGTCTTGTTCTTGAGCGCGGCGAGAATGGCGAAGGGGCTGTCCGGATCGGCCTGTTTCTCGGCACGCGGCGGGCGGGCCTCGAAGCTCTTGGGACCGTCATGGCGCGGCTTGCCCTTGGGCTTGCCCTTCGGGCCGCGCTCGGGCCGGTCGCCCCGTTCGCCGCGCGGCTTGCCCTCGAAGGGCTTGCCCTCGCGGCGGTTCTCCTGACCCGCCTCGCGCTCGCGGCGCGGGCCGCGCTCGCCCTGCGGACGCGGCTGGCCCTGGCCCTGATGATCGCCCCGTTCGGGACGGCGCTGGCCGCCGCGCGGACGCGGCGCCCAGGTGAAGGTGTAGAACACCTCCATCTCGGGCGCGGGCGCTTCCTCGGCCTGCTCCCCGGCCTCGGCCGCCGCCTCGGCCTCGGCGGCCTTGCGGGCGGCCTGCTCGGCCTCCCATTTGGCGCGGGTCTCGGCGGCGAGCACGCTTTCCTCCTCGGTCAGCGGATGCTCGTGATCGGCCTCTTCCGGCGCCGGCTCGGCGGCGGGCGCGGCCTCGGCGCGGGCCTTGGGCCGCTCGCCCCGCTCGGCGCGATAGCCCAGCCCCTGCATCAGGCCCGAGAACTGCTCCAGCGTCATGCCGGTGATCGACAGCATGTCCGCCGTCGCCTCGAAGCCGCCGCGGCTGTCCTGGGTGCGCAGCATGTCGGCCAGCCGCTCCAGCATGTCGATGCGGATCGCCCGCTCGCCCGCCGGGTGATAGCCCGAGAGCGTGTAATAGCCCTTGGGCACGTCCGGCAGGTTCGGGATCGTCACCAGACTGGGAGGCGGGCTTTCGGGAAACTCCGACAGGCCCTGGTCCAGGCCCCAGAGCACCAGCCGCAGCCGGGTCGGCGCCGGCTTCAGCAGCGCCGGCTGGAAGATGGTGAACTGGCCGAAGCGCACGCCATGCTTGCGCAACAGGCCGCGCGCCTCCTGGTCCAGCTCCTTGACCTCGGCGGCGACGCCCTCGCGGGGCAGGACGCCCAGCGACTCGACCAGGCGGAAGGCGAAGCCGCGCGCCAGGCCGCCCAGCGTCTCGTCGTTCTTCAGCGCCAGCAGCGGCTCGAACAGGGTGGCGACCTTGCGGTCGATGAAATGCTGCAGCCGCCGGCGCACCTTTTCGGCGATCTCGGGACCGGCCTCCTCGTCGACGAAGGGCTCGACGCCGGGCTTCAGCGCCTCGGCGCCCTTGACCAGCTTGCCCACCGCCGAGCTGCCCCACATCAGGCCGCCCTGTTCGGTGAAGTCCAGCTCGGTATCCGGCGCGTTGTAGAAGCGGTCGGCGCGCAGATGGAACTCGGGGCGCAGCGCCTCATAGGCGGCGCGGCTCAGCATGCGCGCCTCGTCCCCGGTTGCGCTCGGATCGGCGTGGAAGCGGAAGCCTTCCAGACGGCCGGCGAACTCGCCCTCGACCGTCACTTCGCCCTTGTCATTCACCTCGGCCAAAAGGCTCTCCTTCTGCTTGAGCCGGCGCAGCAGCACGGATGTGCGCCGGTCCACGAATCTTTGCGTCAGAGCCGCGTGCAACGCGTCCGACAACCGATCTTCTACCGCGCGCGTCTCGGCACGCCAATGACTTTCGTCCGAAACCCAGCCGGAACGCTGGGCAACATAGGTCCATGTCCGTATATATGCCAATCGTTTCGACAATGTGTCGATGTCGCCCTGAATCCGGTCGATGCGCCGGATCTGCCCCTCCAGCCAGTCGCCGGGCACGCCGCCCTCGCGCAGGAAGCCGAAGATCCGCGCCAGCAGCGCCGCATGCTCGACCGGAGAGATGGCGCGGAAATCCGGGATGCGGCAGACGTCCCAGAGCAGCCGCACGTCGCGGGGGTGCGACACCCTGTCGCGGATCTCGGGCATGGCGGACAGCGCCTTGAGCGCGCGGATGTCGTCCGCCTCGCGCCCGCGCGCCAGCCATTCCGATTGCGGCTGCGTCTCGAGGCTTTGCAGCAGGCGCTCGACCGTGCCGAATTCCAGCGCCGCATTGCGCCACATCAGCCGGCTGATGGGCTGGAAGCGGTGGGTCTCGATGGCCTCGATCAGCCCCTCCTCCAGCGGGCCGGCATCGCCGGTGACCCCGAAGGTGCCCGGCTCGGTATGCCGTCCGGCGCGGCCGGCGATCTGGCCCAGCTCGTGCGGGAACAGCGGGCGATAGCGACGGCCGTCGAACTTCTCGGTGGCGGAAAAGGCGACGTGGCGGATGTCGAGGTTCAGCCCCATGCCGATGGCGTCGGTGGCGACCAGGTAATCCACCTCGCCCTGCTGATACATGGCGACCTGGGCGTTGCGGGTCCGGGGCGACAGCGCCCCCATCACCACGGCGCAGCCGCCCTTCTGGCGGCGGATCAGCTCGGCCGTGGCATAGACCTCCTCGACCGAGAAGCAGACGATGGCCGAGCGCGGCGGCATCCGGCTGATCTTCTTCGAGCCGGCCCAGCCGAGCGCCGAGAACCGCTCGCGCCGCATGAACTGCGCCTGCGGCACCAGGGCGGCGATGGCCGGGCGCATGGTGTCGCTGCCCAGCAGCAGCGTTTCGTGCAGGCCCCGCATGTTCAGCAGCCGGTCGGTGAAGACGTGGCCGCGCTCGGGATCGGCGCAAAGCTGGATCTCGTCGATGGCGACGAAATCGGCGCCGACCTCGGGCATGGCCTCGGTGGTGGCGACCCAGTATTGCACGCGTTCGGGAACGATGCGCTCCTCGCCCGTCACTAGCGCCACCACCGAGGGGCCGCGCGCCTTGACGATGCGGTCATAGACCTCGCGCGCCAGCAGGCGCAGCGGCAGGCCGATGACCCCCGTGCGATGCGCCAGCATCCGGTCGATGGCGTAATGCGTCTTGCCGGTATTGGTCGGGCCGAGGACGGCCGTGACCCGCGATCTGTCGTTCATCAGGCGTCCATGCCCTGCAGTTTCTGTTCAAGGCGCAGCACGGCGTCCTGCGCATCCTGTTGATGGGGATGGATCTCCAGGCTCCGGCGAAAGGCCTCCAGCGCGTCGCGGTCGTCGCCCAGCTCTTCCAGAATCGTGCCAAGCTGGGTCAGCGCGCCGAAATGGCGCGGCTCCAGCCGCAGCACCTCGCCCAAATCGGCCAGGGCCGGGCCGAAATCGCCATCCAGGTAAAAGGCGATCGAGCGCAGATACCAGCCGGCCGCGAAATCCGGCGCGTGATCGGTCAGCGCCGTCAGGTGGCCGATGGCGGTGGCGGTGTCGCCCGCATCCAGCGCCGCCTCGCCGCGCTTGTAAAGCAGGTCCATCGCCGCCGATCCCGAGCGCGACCAGATGCGCAGGATGTCGGTTTCGGCCCGGGCCCAGGTCTCGCCGCCCGGCTGGGCCAGCTCGGCAAACAGCAGGTCCAGATCCTCGCGCTCGCGCAGCCGCGCCTCGGCCGTGGGCTCCGAGGGGGCGGCGGGTTCGGACAGCGGGCTTTCCGGCGCCGGATCGCCCTCATTTTCAGGAGAATTTTCTTGCGGCCCCTCGTCCTGAGCAGGTATCGCTTGGGGGACCTGCGCCAGCGGCGCGGCCTGCCCCGGCTGCGCGCCGCCGAAGCCGGTCAGCCCCAGCAGAAGCGCTGCCGCAACGGCACGATGGAAATGGGGGACTGGCAAAAGCATATTCACCATGTAACTTTCCCCATCGTCTAATTCCAGACACGAGAACAGGAGATCGAGAATGAGCAAAGTGGTCGAGGCCGCCGTGGCCGCGCTGGACGAAAAGGCCAAGGGCTTCGACGGCACCGCCAAATTCGTCATCGAGGGCGAGGGCTCGGTCTATATCGACGCCGACGGCGCCCGCGCCGGCGATGACGAGGCCGAGGTGACCCTGACCGCCAGCCGCGAAACCTTCGAGGGCCTGCTTTCGGGCGACGTGAACCCCACCACCGCCTTCATGACCGGCAAGCTGCGGGTGGACGGCTCGATGGGCACGGCGATGAAGCTCGGGGCGCTGCTCTCGTAAGCGATGAAGCCCGCACCCTTCAACACGCTGCCCGGCGACCCCATCCCCACGGCCCGCGCCTTCTGGCTGCGGGCCGAGGACGGGGTGCGGCTGCGCGCGGCGCATTGGGCGGCGGGCGGCGCCTCGGGGACGGTGCTGCTGTTCCCGGGCCGCACCGAATACCTGGAAAAATACGGCGAGGTCGCGGCGGACCTGAACGCCGCCGGGCTGGACGTGCTGGCGCTGGACTGGCGCGGACAGGGCATGTCCGACCGGCTGCAGGCCAATGTCCGGCCCGGCCATATCGGCAGCTTCGCCGATTACCAGCGCGACGTGGTCGAGCTGGTGGTCGCGGCGCAGGAACTGGACCTGCCCCGGCCCTGGCACCTGCTGGCGCATTCCATGGGCGGCACCATCGGCCTCGCCGCGCTCGAAGCCGGACTGCCGGTGCAAAGCGCGGTCTTCTCGGCCCCGATGTGGGGCATCAACCTGCGCCGCGTGCCCGAGGCGGCGGCGATGGCCCTTGCCGTGACCCTGTGCCGCCTTGGCCGGGGCGGGCATCCCGCCCCCGGTTCGGGGGGCGAGGAAAGCTTCGTGCTGCTGGACCCGTTCCACGACAACCTGCTGACCCATGACGGCCGGCGCTGGGGCAGGCTGGTGGCCGAGGCCGCGACCTGGCCCGACATCTCGGTCGGGGGCGCCAGCAACGACTGGCTGCGCGCCGCCTTGCTGGAATGCCGCCGCCTCGCCGCCCTGCCCGCCCCGGCCCTGCCGGCGCTGATCGCGCTCGGCGACTGCGAAAGGATCGTCTCGCCCCGGGCCATCCGCAGCCGCGCCGCCGCCTGGCCCGGCGCCAGGCTGCTGGAACTGTCCGATTGCCGCCACGAGCCGATGATGGAGCGCGACCCCGTCCGCAGCCGCTTCATCGAGGCCGCGATCGCCCATTTCGCCGCCTCCGCCGCGGCCTGAAGCGGGGCGGCGCCGGCAATTCCGCCCATCGAACGGGTTGCAGCCCGGCCGTTCAGAGGTCACATCTTGACCATATGAAAGGACCGACCATGACGATTTCCGCCCGCCGCCCCCTGGACCGCATCCTGCCGCGCGACGAGAACGCCCTGCCCGTCGCAGCCGAAACCCCCGATCTGGGCGCGCTGCCGGAATGGGACCTGAGCGATCTTTACCCCGCCCCCGATTCGCCCGCGCTGACCCGCGATCTCGAGGCGGTGGAGCAGGCCTGCTGCAGCTTCGCCCGCGATTACGAGGGCAAGCTGGCCTCGCTGGACCCCGGCAAGATGCTGGACTGCATCGAACGCTACCAGCAGATCGACATCCTGGCCGGGCGGATCATGTCCTATGCCGGGCTGCGCTATTACCAGAACACCACCGACGCGGCGCGCGCAAAGCAGATGGGCGACCTGCAGGACCGCATCACGGTCGCCACCACCAAGCTTGTGTTCTTCAGCCTGGAATTCAACCGCATCCCGGACGCGCGCTATGACGAGGTCTTCGCCGCCCCGAACGGCCCGGCGCGCTACAAGCCGGTCTTCGACCGCATGCGCGCCATGCGCCCCTACCAGCTCTCGAACGAGCTGGAACGCTTCCTGCACGACAATTCCGTGGTCGGCGCCGCCGCCTGGAACCGGCTCTTCGACGAGACCACGGCGGGCCTGACCTTCGACGTGGCGGGCGAGGAACTGGGGCTGGAGGCCACGCTGAACCTGCTGACCGACCACGACCGCGGCCGGCGCGAGGCCGGCGCCCGCGCCCTGGCCGAGGTCTTCGGCCGGAACGTCAAGCTTTTCTCCCGCATCCACAACACGCTGGCCAAGGAAAAGGCCATCGAGGACAAGTGGCGCAAGATGCCGACGCCGCAGACCGCGCGCCACCTGTCGAACCATGTCGAGCCCGAAGTGGTCGAGGCGCTGCGCGACGCCGTCACCGCCGCCTATCCGCGCCTGTCGCATCGCTACTACCGGCTCAAGGCCCGCTGGCTCGGCCTCGACAAGCTGCAGATCTGGGATCGCAACGCGCCGCTGCCCAGTGAAAGCCCCCGCCTGATCCCCTGGACCGAGGCGCAGGCGACCGTGCTGGACGCCTATGCCGGCTTCTCGCCGAAACTGGCGGCACTGGCGCAGCCCTTCTTCGACAAGGGCTGGATCGACGCGGCGGTGAAGCCCGGAAAGGCGCCGGGCGCCTTCGCCCATCCGACCGTGACGACGGTGCATCCCTATGTGCTGCTGAACTACCTGGGCAAGCCGCGCGACGTGATGACGCTGGCGCATGAACTGGGCCATGGCGTGCACCAGCGGCTGGCAGCGGCGCAGGGCGAATTGCTGGCCGCGACGCCGCTGACCCTGGCCGAGACCGCCTCGGTCTTCGGCGAGATGCTGACCTTCCGCGCCCTGCTGGCGAGGACCGCCGACAAGGCGCAGCGCAAGGCGCTGCTTGGCGGCAAGGTCGAGGACATGATCAACACGGTGGTGCGCCAGATCGCCTTCTACGATTTCGAATGCAAGCTGCACGCTGCCCGCGCCAGGGGCGAGCTGACGCCGGACGACATCAATGCGCTCTGGATGTCGGTGCAGGCGGAATCGCTGGGCGACGCCTTCGAGTTCATGCCGGGCTACGAGACCTTCTGGACCTATGTGCCGCATTTCGTGCATTCGCCCTTCTACGTCTATGCCTATGCCTTCGGCGACGGGCTGGTGAACGCGCTCTATGCCGCCTACGAGGACGGGCTGCCCGACTTCCAGGCGAAATATTTCGACCTGCTGGCGGCCGGCGGCTCGCACCATCACAAGGAACTGCTGGCACCCTTCGGCCTCGATGCCTCCGATCCGGCCTTCTGGGACAAGGGCCTGTCCATGATCGAAGGCTTCATCGACGAGCTCGAGGCGATGGAGGGCTGATCCGTCGCGGCCGGGGGCGCTTCGCCCCCCGGACCCCCCGAGGATACTTATGCAAGAAAGAAGCCGGGAAGCCGGGTTTTGCTTCTTTCTTGTCCAAATATCCCGGGGAATCCCGAAGGGATGGGGCGGAGCCCCTCTTCCTCCGAGAGCATCGAGGAATTGCGTTTGCGACAGTTTTCCGTCGCCTGAAGCGCGCGACCGGCCTATCCTGCCGGCAAACAGGGAAAAGGGAACGGCATGATCCGCATGATCCGTCGCATCATCCTGGGCCTTCTGGGACTGGCGGTGCTGGCCGCCATCGCGGTGGCGATCTGGGGACCGGGTTTCGTCGAGCGCCGCCTGAATCCGGTGACCATGCCGGCCGGGGGCTGGCCCGTCTCGACCCAGGCGGAGGCGCTGCACCAGCGGCTGGTGATCGGCGACTGGCATTCCGACGCGCTGCTGTGGGATCGCGACCTGCTCAAGCGCGCCGACCGCGGTCATACCGACATCCCGCGGCTGGTCCAGGGCAATGTCGCGCTGCAGGTCTTCACCACCGTGACCAAAAGCCCGCGCGGCCAGAATTACAGCAGGAACTCCGCCGAAGCGCCGGACAACATCACGCCGCTCTTCATCGGCCAACTGCGCCCGCTGCCCAGCTGGTTCAGCCTGAAGGAGCGTGCGCTGGTCCAGGCCGCCGCCTTGCGCCGGGCCGCCGAACGAGCGCCGGAACAGCTGATGCTGATCCGCTCGGCCGAGGATCTGCAGACCCTGCTCGAGGCGCGGCAGAACGGCGCCAAGACCCTGGGCGCCCTGCTGGGGACCGAGGGCGGCCACCCGCTCGAGGGCAATATCGCCAATTTGCAGGTGCTTTACGGCGCCGGCTTCCGCCTGCTGGGACTGACGCATTTCTTCGACAACGAGCTCGGGGGCAGCCTGCATGGCGAAGGCGGCAGCGGCTCGGGGCTGACGCCCTTCGGCCGGCAGGTGGTCGAAGAGATGATGGCCAAGCGCATGATCATCGACCTGGCCCATGCCAGCCCGGAAGTGGTGCGCGACGTGCTGGCCATTCCGGGCACGCAGCCCATCCTGTCGCATACCGGCGTCCATGGCCATTGCCCCAGCCCGCGCAACCTGGAGGACGCGCTGCTGAAGGCCATCGCCGAAAAGGGCGGGCTGATCGGCATCGGCTATTGGGCCGACGTGGTCTGCGGCAAGACCCCGGCCGACATTGCCGGCGCCATCCAGGCCGCCATCGCGCTGGTGGGCGAGGATCACGTCTCGCTGGGCTCGGATTACGACGGCTCGGTCGATGCGCCCTTCGACGCCGCGCATCTGGCCGCGCTGACCCAGGCGCTGCTGGATGCGGGGCTGAGCGACCAGCAGATCGCCAAGGTGATGGGCGGCAATATGATGCGCTATCTTGCCCAGGTGCTCTGAACGCGCCTAAGCTCGCGCCGGAACCAGGAGAGAGCCCATGCTGACCGTCTATGGCGTCACCCGCTCGCGCGCCTCGCGCATCATCTGGCTGTGCCACGAGCTCGGCATTCCCTTCAAGCAGGTCCCGGTGATCCAGGCCTATCGCCTGGCCGAACCCGATGCGCCGGACGCGCCCCTGAACACCCGTTCCGAGAGCTTCCTGAAGCTTTCGCCCGCCGGCGCCGTCCCGGTAATCCAGGACGGCGACCTGGTGCTGTCGGAATCGCTGGCCTGCACGCTGCATCTGGCGCGGAAATACGGCCAGCCCTTCGGCCCGGCCGATGCCGTCGAGGACGCGCTGATGCTGCAATGGAGCTTCTACGCCTGCACCACCGTCGAGCCGGATGCGCTGGCCATCCTGTTCAACCACGGCAAGGGTCAGGCGCAATCCGGCACGGCCCAGGCGACGGTCGCCAATGCGGCCGAACGGCTGGTCCGGCCGCTGAGCGTGCTCGAGGACCACCTTGCCCGCCACGGCCATATGGTCGGCGGCCGCTTCACCGTGGCCGACCTCAACCTGGCCGAGATCCTGCGCTATGCCCAGGGTCATGGCGCGCTGATGGAGCAATTCCCCGCCGTCTCCGCATGGCTGACCGATTGCCAGGCCCGCCCGGCCTTTCGCAAGATGTGGCAGGAGCGGCTGGCCGAGCCCGAGTGACCCGGCTTCCGGTCCCGGGCCCGCCGTTCCCTAGCCCAAGGGCGGCGCGGATCGCCGCCGGTCGGGATGCAGGGACGTGCCGAGGATATGCTCGGCCGAGTGGATCAGATGGCTGGCATGGCCGACGATCAGCGGATCGGGCGCCGCCGCGATGGCCGGATCCTTGTCGGGATAATCCAGCGTCGACAGGAAATGCCGCATGCAGTTCAGCCGCACGCGTTTCTTGTCGTTCGACTTGACGATGGTCCAGGGCGCGTCGGCGGTGTCGGTATAGAAGAACATCGCCTCCTTCGCCTCGGTGTAGTCGTCCCATTTGTCCAGCGAGGCCAGGTCGATGGGCGACAGCTTCCAGCGTTTCAGCGGGTCGGTCTCGCGCGCCTTGAAACGGGCGCGCTGCTCGTCGCGGGTGACCGAGAACCAGTATTTGTAAAGCCGGATGCCCGAGCGGACCAGCATGCGCTCGAACTCCGGCGCCTGACGCATGAATTCCAGGTAATCGACCGGCGAGCAGAAGCCCATCACCCGCTCGACCCCGGCGCGGTTGTACCAGCTGCGGTCGTAGAACACCATTTCGCCGGCCGTCGGCAGGTGCTGGATGTAGCGCTGGAAGAACCATTGCCCGCGCTCGACCTCCGAGGGCTTGTTCAGCGCCACCACCCGGGCGAAACGCGGGTTCAGATGCTCCATGAAGCGCTTGATCGTGCCGCCCTTGCCGGCGGCGTCACGCCCCTCGAAGAGGATGACGAATTTCTGCCCCGTCTCCTGCGCCCAGATCTGCACCTTCAGCAGTTCCGCCTGCAGCCGGGCCTTTTCCCGCTCATAGGCGACGCGCCCCATGCGGCGCGGATAGGGATAGCGTCCGGTCTCGAAGGCCAGCCGGATCGCGTCCGGGTCAAGGCTGGGAAAGCTTTTCGGCCCGCTGCTGCCGGGCCCGTCCGGCAAGACAAAAGACGGGGCGGCGGATTGCTCTGCCCTCCCCGCCTCAGCCACAGAAGACTCGCTACCCGCCGATGTGACCAGGGTTCCGCTCAAGATCGGGTCACGGTCCATATCCCTCGCTCCCTGTGCCATTCCCAGACATCGAAAGCTTGCCACAGGATTCGGGTCTCGGCTTTGATCCGCATCAAGATCGTCAGGAATTTTGCACAAATTGTTCATATTCTCACGCCACACCTTGCGGTGCACCGCCGCCGATCCACTTTCCCTTGCCCCCGCCCCGCCGGACATGAGATAACCCCGCCCCAGAAGAACAAGACGAGCAGGTGTCATGGCCGACGATCTCTTCCCCGCCGCGGATAAGGCTTCCGAAAGCTATTCGGCCTCCTCGATCGAGGTGCTCGAAGGGCTGGAGCCGGTCCGCAAGCGTCCGGGCATGTATATCGGCGGCACCGACGAACGCGCGCTGCATCACCTGGTGGCCGAAATCCTCGACAACTCGATGGACGAGGCGGTGGCCGGCCACGCCACCCGCATCGAGGTCGAGCTGCTGGCCGATTACTCGGTCATCATCCGCGACAACGGCCGCGGCATCCCCATCGACCCGCATCCGAAATTCCCCGGCAAGTCGGCGCTGGAGGTGATCCTGTGCACGCTGCATGCCGGCGGCAAGTTCTCGGGCGACGCCTATCAGACCTCGGGCGGCTTGCACGGCGTCGGCGCCTCGGTGGTCAATGCGCTGTCGGACAGCATGGTGGTGCAGGTCGCCCGCAACCGCGAGCTTTACGAGCAGCGTTTCTCGCGCGGGCTGCCGCTTGGCCCGGTCGAGAAGGTCGGCGCCGCCCCGAACCGGCGCGGCACCACCGTCACCTTCCATGCCGACGAGCAGATCTTCGGCCATCACCGCTTCAAGCCGGCGCGGCTGCTGCGCATGGTCAAGTCCAAGGCCTATCTGTTCTCGGGCGTCGAGATCCGCTGGAAATCCGAAATCGACGACGGCGAGACGCCGCTGGAGGCCAGCTTCCACTTTCCCGGCGGCCTGGCAGACTACCTGACCGAGGTTCTGGGCAATGCCTCGACCTATGCCGACCGGCCCTTTGCCGGCAGCGTCGATTTCAAGGAAAAGTTCAACACGCCCGGTAAGGTGGACTGGGCGATCAACTGGACGCCGTCGCGCGACGGCTTCATCCAGTCCTATTGCAACACCGTGCCCACGCCCGAGGGCGGCACGCATGAGGCTGGCTTCTGGTCGGCGATCCTGCGCGGCATCCGCGCCTATGGCGAGCGGGTCAGCAACAAGAAGGCGGCGCAGATCACCCGCGACGACCTGCTGGCGGGCGGCTGCGCGCTGGTCTCCTGCTTCATCCGCGAGCCGGAATTCGTCGGCCAGACCAAGGACCGGCTGGCCACCACCGAGGCGCAGCGGCTGGTCGAGGGCGCGGTGCGCGACCATTTCGACAACTGGCTGGCGGCGGATACGAAATCGGCCGGCGCCATCCTGGATTTCCTGGTGCTGCGGGCCGAGGAACGGCTGCGCCGCCGGCAGGAAAAGGAAACCGCCCGCAAGTCGGCGACCAAAAAGCTGCGCCTGCCCGGCAAGCTGGTCGATTGCTCGGCCACCAATCGCGAGGGCACCGAGCTTTTCATCGTCGAGGGCGATTCGGCGGGCGGCAGCGCCAAGATGGCGCGCGAGCGCACCACCCAGGCGCTGCTGCCCCTGCGCGGCAAGATCCTGAACGTGCTGGGCGCGGCATCGTCCAAGCTCGGGTCCAATCAGGAGATCTCGGATCTCTGCCAGGCGCTTGGCGTCGGCATGGGCTCGAAATTCAACATCGACGATCTGCGCTATGACAAGATCATCATCATGACCGATGCGGATGTCGACGGCGCCCATATCGCCAGCCTGCTGATGACCTTCTTCTTCACCCAGATGCGGCCGCTGATCGACAAGGGGCATCTGTATCTGGCCTGCCCGCCGCTCTACCGGCTGACGCAAGGCGCCCATCGCGTCTATGTCGCCGACGATGCCGAGAAGGAGGCGATGCTTGCCAAGGGCCTGGGCGGCAAGGGCAAGATCGATGTGCAGCGTTTCAAGGGCCTGGGCGAGATGGATGCCAAGGACCTGAAGGACACGACGATGAACCCCAGGACGCGGAAGCTGATCCGCGTCTCGATCGACGAGGAGGAGGGCGGCGAGACCGGCGACCTGGTCGAGCGGCTGATGGGCAAAAAGCCCGAGCTGCGCTTCCAGTTCATCCAGGAGAATGCCCAGTTCGCCGATACCGAGGAACTGGACGTGTGATCCTGGCCGCCCCGATTGCGGTCTATGTCCTGGCGGCGCTGGCCGAGATCGCCGGCTGCTTCGCCTTCTGGGCCTGGCTGCGGCTGGGGAAATCGCCGCTCTGGCTGGTGCCGGGAATGCTGTCGCTGGCCGCCTTCGCCTTTCTGCTGACGCGGGTCGATACCGATTTCGCCGGCCGCGCCTATGCGGCCTATGGCGGCATCTACGTCGTTGCCTCGCTTGGCTGGCTCTGGCTGACCGAGGGCCAGGTGCCGACGCGCTGGGATCTGCTTGGCGGCGCGCTCTGCGTGCTGGGGGCGATGGTGATCCTGGCAGGCCCCCGCGCGGCGTAGGGGATCGTTCGAGCAGGAAGGTCGGATCGCCTTGTCGGGCTATGCGGGACGAAGCGGACGGTCAGCCATTCGGCAAGAGCCGATCCAAAACCTTTGCATGGAGTTCGGGGGAGGCACTGGCAACGATGGCTCCGCTCGAAGCGAATGACAGTGACCGTCCCTTCCAGTCGGTAATCTTGCCTCCGGCTTCCTGCACCACGGGGCACAGGGCGCAAATGTCGTAGGCGTCCAGATCATCGCCGTTGAGGCAAATGTCGATGAGTCCTCGGGCAAGCGCACCATATGCGGGAGCGCCGCCGTCAAAGACCCTCACCCGCCCCGTTGAGCGGAAGCTTTGGTATCCTGCGGCGCTCTCGCCCCGGAAGCTGTCAGGATTGGCAAGGCTGACCACGGCCTCCGCCATGTTGCGGCGCATGCTGCTGCGGACGGTCCGGCCGGCGAATGTGGTGCCCTTCCCCTCCGCCGCCACGTAACGCGCGTCCGGCATCGGCAAGTCGATGATACCCAGAACCGGCAGACCGTCCCGGCACAGGCTTATCAGCGATGCGAAGTTCAACAGCCCCGTCCCGAACTGGCGTGTTCCGTCGATCGGATCGAGCACCCAGGTGAAGGCGCTGCTTCCTGTGTCGGAACCGTATTCCTCGCCCAGAATACCGTGCGAAGGGAATTGCCGTTTGATCCGCTCTCGCCATAGAGCCTCGATGGACAGGTCGGCCTGCGTCAGTGACGAGCCATCGGCTTTGTAGGTCACGGCAAGGTCACCGCCCCATGCTTTGGCAGAAATCTCCGCCCCGAGCTCTGCGAGGTTCAGCGCCGCTTGCATAAGATGTTCAAGGTCAGACATCGCGCCTCCCTGGATAAGGGACGACATAGCTGTCGGATGGTAACGGCCGAATGACGGCTAAGGCCTCAAAACCGCATCCCGACCGAGAAGCTCGCTCCGTCGGTTCCGATCCCGAAGCTCGCCGCGCCGAAGCTGATCCCGATCAGCGCCCCGGTCCAGACCTGCGCGGGAGTATGCTCGCCCGCATGGACGCGGCTCCAGCCGGTCATCCCCGCCGCGCCATAGGCCAGCGCCCCGGCCCCGGGCCGGTCGTCGAAGCATTTCCCGGCCAGGTCCGCGGCGCCGAAGAAGGCCGCCGCCGTATGGCCCGAGGGGAAGCCCTTGCCCCCGCCCGAGGGCCGGCGCGAGACCGGCGCACCGTCGAAGAATTCCTTCATCCCCCAGACCAGCGCCGCCTGCAGCACACCGCGGACGGCGAAATCCTCAAGCCGGCCCTGATCCGCCGCGCAGACCGCAGCCGCCAGCGGCAGGCCGTATTTCATCGCCGTGCCGAATTGCCCGAACGGGTCCGCCGAGGCCGGAGCCGCCAGCGAACAGGCGCAGATCGCCGCCATCACCCGCCCCTTTGCCAAGCACATCCGGCGTCCCATGGCTCAGTTGCCCAGCCGGATCACCCGGTCCATGCGCCCGGCCAGTTCCATGTTATGCGTGGCGATCAGCGCCGCGAGACCGGTCTCGCGCACCAGCGCCATCAGCACGTCGAAGACCTTGTCCGAGGTCGCGGGGTCCAGGTTCCCCGTCGGCTCGTCCGCCAGAAGCAGCGAGGGCTGGTTCGCCAGCGCCCGGCAGAAGGCCACCCGCTGCTGCTCGCCCCCGGACAGCTGCGCCGGCCGGTGATCCCCGCGATGCGACAGCCCGACCCGGCCCAGCAGGTCCAGCGCCCGCGCCCGCGCCGCGCCCCGGGCGATGCCGTTGGCCAGTTGCGGCAGGACGATATTCTCCGCGGCCGAGAATTCCGGCAGCAGGTGGTGGAACTGATAGACGAAACCCAGCTGTTCGCGCCGCGCCTCGGTCCGCGCCCGGTCGTTCTGCCCGGCCATGTCGCGGCCATTGATCGCCACCCGCCCCGCATCGGGCATGTCCAGCAGGCCGGCAATATGCAGCAGCGTCGACTTGCCGGCGCCCGAGGGGGCGACCAGCGCCACCACCTCTCCCCGGCCGACGCGCAGCGACAGCCGGTCCAGAACCGGCACCGGCGCGGGACCCCCGATTCCGTAAGTCTTGGAAATCCCTTCCAGAACCAGAACGTCATTCATAGCGCAGCGCCTCGACCGGATTCATGCGCGCGGCGCGGCGCGCGGGAAAGATGGTGACGATGAAGGACAGGGCCAGCGACAGGGCCGCCGCGCGAAAGATGTCCCAGGCCCGCAGATCGGCGGTGAGCTGGTAGATGCCGCGCACCTCGGGCTGCCAGGCATTGCCGCCGGTCAGGGCGTTCAGCGCCGCCATGATATGGTCGACGTTCAGCGACAGCGCCACGCCCAGCACCACGCCGGCGAGGGTGCCGATCACCCCGGTAAAGGCGCCGCAAAGGAAGAAGACCCGCAGCACCGCGCCCTCGGTCAGGCCCATGGTGCGCAGGATGCCGATGTCGCGGCCCTTGTTCTTGACCAGCATGATCAGCCCCGAGGTGATGTTCATCGAGGCGATCAGCACCAGGATCGACAGGATGACGAACATCACGTCATCCTCCATGTCGAGCGCCGCCAGGAACGAACCCGAGGCGTCGCGCCAGGTCCAGACCTGCCCGCGCTCGCCCGCGGCCTGCAAAAGCGGCAGGGTCCAGTCGTCGACCCGCTCGGGATCGGCGACGAAGACCCCGATCTCATCGGCGACGCCCTCGCGGTTGAAGAAGGTCTGCGCCTCGGCCATGGGCATGTAGATGCGCGCCTTGTCCACGTCGTAGCGCCCGGCCGAGAAGATATAGACCACCTCATAGGCCTCGATGCGCGGGGTGGTGCCGAAGGCGGTCCTGGCGCCCTCGGGCGCGACCAGTTGCAACCGGTCGCCCACCCCGATGCCCAGATCGCGCGCCATGCCGACACCGATGGCGATGCCCTTGTCGAAATCATCCGGATCGCCGGCAGCGCGTTCCGGGTCGGCGATGCCCGGCATGGATTTCAGCGCCTCCAGCGTGATGCCGTAGACATCGCCAACCCCCATGGCATCGCCCTGCCGCGCCATGACCTGCGCGCGAACCGCCGGAACCGCGCGGGTCACGCCGGGGATCTGCGCGATCTTCGCGGCCAGCGCCTCGTAATCCTCGATCCGGCCGGGGGTGACATAGGTCTCTTCGGTCAGTTCGTTATAGATCTGCGTGGGCGCATAATAGACCGTGCTATGGGCGTTGGCGCCCAGGATGGTATCGACGAAATCGGCGCGAAAGCCGGCGCGCACGGCCAGGGTGGTGATCAGCGCCATGACGCCCAGGGTGATGCCGATCAGGCTGATCCAGGTCATCACGCTGACCCCGCCCTCGGCGCGGCGGGCGCGCAGATAGCGCCAGGCGATCAGGAATTCGTAACGCGAAAACGGGGCGGGGCTGGCCATCGCTCACCTGTCTGTTGGCTCGCGCCTGATTGGCCTTTCGGCGGTGACAATGCAAGCCAACAAGGCCGTGACCGCGGACCCAGGCCGCAGCCCGGCATCACGGTTTCGGATGATCGTCCCATTCCGGGCTGAGGATCCGTTCGGCATCGCCCTTGGGATCGTCGTATTGCCGGCCGCGCAGCGACCAGATGAAGGCCAGGAGGCCAAGCCCGCCAAGCCCCAGCGAGACCGGAATGAGAAGGCCGAGGATTTCCATCTTCCCCCCCTTTACCGCAGCCGCAGCGCGTTCAGCGTCACGCTGATCGAGCTCAGCGACATGGCCAGCGCCGCCATCAGGGGCGTGGCGAAGCCCGCGATGGCGATGGGCACCGCGACGATGTTGTAGATCAGCGAGATGGCGAAATTCTCCTTGATGCGGGCACGGGCGCTTCGCGCGAGTTCCAGCGCCTCGGCAACCGGGGCCAGGTCGCTGCCCATCAGCACCATATCCGAGGCCGTGCGCGCCGCATCCAGTGCCGAGGCGGGCGAGATCGAGACATGCGCCTCGGTCAGCGCGGCGGTGTCGTTGAGCCCGTCGCCGACCATCAGCGGATGCAGCCCCTCCTGCCGCAGCCGGCGCAGGGTCTCGGCCTTTTCGACCGGGGTGACGCCGGCCCGCCATTCCGCGATGCCAAGCCGCCGCGCCAGATCCTCGACCACCGGCGCGGCATCGCCCGACAGCAGCATCACCCGGCGGCCTGAGCCCAGCAGCCGCGCCACGCAGGTCTCGGCCCCTGGCCGCAGCCGGTCCGAGAACTCCAGCCGGATCGGCGCCCCCTGCCCGAGCGACAGCCAGCTTGCCGAAAGCGTCGCGTCGCCATGCTCGGCCCCCAGCCAGTCGGCACGGCCCAGCCGCACCTCGCGCCCCTGCCACAGGCCGGAAATGCCATAGCCCGGCACCTCGCGCAGATCGGCCAGCGCGGCGGGCTCGGTGCCGGCCTCGACCAGCGCCTGCGCCAGAGCCTGCGACAAGGGATGCCCCGAGCCCTGCGCCAGGGCCAGCGCCACGGGCCGGGCCTCCGCCGGGATCGGGTCCAGCGAGACCAGCTGCGGCACGCCCAGGGTCAGGGTGCCGGTCTTGTCGAAGACCACGGCATCAACCTCGGCCAGACGCTCCAGCGCGGTGCCGTCCTTGATCAGCATGCCGCGCCGGAACAGTCGGCCCGAGGCCGCGGTGATCACCGCCGGCACCGCCAGACCCAGCGCGCAGGGACAGGTGATGATCAGCACCGCCGCCGCCACGTTCACCGCCAGCCGCAGGTCATGCGTGGTCAGATACCAGCCAAGGAAGCTGCAAAAGGCCAGAAGATGCACCAGCGGCGAATAAAGCCGCGAGGCGCGGTCGGCCAGCCCGGTGTAATGCCCGCGCGCGGATTCCGCCGCCGCCACCAGCGCCGTCAGCCGCGCCAGCGAGCTGTCGCGCCCGGCCGCCGTCACCCGCATGACCAGCGGTCCGGTCAGGTTCGCCTCGCCCGCCGAAAGCGCGAAGCCGGGGCCGGCGGGAACCGGAATGCTCTCGCCGGTCAGGAGCGAGCGGTCGATCTCGCTGCTGCCTTCGGCGATCTCGCCATCGGCGGGGATGCGGGCGCCGGGGCGGATGCGGATCAGGTCGCCGGGGCGCAGCTCGGCCACCGGCACCGGCTCGTCGCCGGCCGGGGTGATGCGGAAGGCGCGCGGCACCTCCAGCGCGGTCAGTTCCTCGGCGGCGGAGCGGGCGACGGCGCGGGTGCGATAGTCGAGATAGCGCCCGATCAGCAGGAAGAAGCACAGCATCACCGCCGCGTCGAAATAGGCGTGATGGCCGGAATGCAGCGTCTCGTAGACCGAGATGGCGCTGGCCAGGATCAGCGCCAGCGAGATCGGCACGTCCATCCCCAGCCGGCCATGCCGCAGCGCCCGCCAGGCGCTGGAGAAGAAGGGCTGGCCGGCAAAGGCCACGGTCGGCAGGGCGATGGCGCCGGAAATCCAGTGGAACATGTCGCGCGTCGCGTCCTCGGCCCCCGACCAGACGGCAACCGACAGGATCATGATGTTCATCATCGCAAAGCCCGACACGCCGATGCGCATCAGGATGTCGCGGCCCTGGCGGTCGGCGGCGCTGGCCGACAGCGCCGCGGGGTCGAGCTCATGCGCCTCGTAGCCGATGCTCTCGACCACGGGGATCAGCTCCTCGGCGGTCAGGCCGGGCGCGTCCACGGTCACGCGCCGCAGCGTCAGGTTGACCCGCGCATCCCTGACCCCGGGATGGCAGTTCAGCACCCGCTCGACATCGGTGATGCAGGTCGCGCAATGAATGGTGGGCAGCGACAGGATGACCTCGTCCTGCCCGCCCCGGGCTCCGGCGATGCGCTGCGCGAGCGGTGCGGCATCGCAGGCCGGACAGGCCGAGAGCCGGGCGTCGTGATCGTGCAGCGCCGCGTCCGACATCTCAGTTCACCCGGCTGCCGTGGTAATGGTCGATGCGCTGGCGGAAGACCGTGCCGTCCGGCGCGGTGGCGGTCAGGTGGATGTTCCACAGCCCCGGCGCCAGTTCCAGCGGCGCATGGAACAGCCCGCCCTGATAGGTGAATTGCGGGCGCTGGTCGTCGCGCAGATGGGTCGGGCGGCCGACCGTCACCTCGAGCGTGCTGACCGGGGCCGGGTTGCCCTGTCCGTCGCGGATCGCCAGCACCAGTTCGCGCCCGTCGTAATCCGGCGTCACCGTCCAGTTCAGCGCCGCCTGCGCATTGCGTTCCCGGTCGAAATTCTGCGAGGCGACATAGCTGTTCCTGACCTCGAGTCCCGGGAAGGTGCCGACCGCCTTGAACGCCATGAACAGGTTCACCGCGATGATGGTGCCGAAGGCGGCAAGGGTGATCATCAGCACATGGCGGCCGGTCAGTTCGCGGGACATCATTCGCTCCTTCCATGGAAGACGGTGCCGATCCGGGATCGCACCCCATCGGTGGCATCCTCGACCCAAAGCGTCAACTCGCTCTGTCCACTCTCGGCCAGCGCCGAGCCCTTTTCGGCGGTCACATAGAGGCGCTGGGTATGGGTGCTGTCGGCGGGGACGCTGACCCCGGCGCCCGGCAGGCCCTCCAGCACCAGACCGACGCCCTGCGGCACCGCGCCGTCGGGGCCGGTGACCGAGACGGTGAAATCGCGCGCATCCCCCTGCTTGTTGCGCAGCCGCAGCGCATAGGTGTTGCGGATCGCGCCGTCGGCCATGGTGACGTAAAGCGGGTTGCGGACTGGCGTCACGTTCAGGTCGAAGGGCGAGCGCAGGAACAGCGCCACCAGCAGCGCCACGCCGATCCCGGCCCAGAGGGTGAAATACAGCACCGTGCGCGGCCGCAGGATGTGCTTGATCAGCGGCTTGGGCGCGGCGCCGGCGCGCTCGGCCGTCTCGTCCTTCAGCGCCATGTAGTCGATCAGCCCGCGCGGCTTGCCGATCTTGTCCATCACGTCGTCGCAGGCATCGATGCAAAGCGCGCAGGTGATGCATTCCATCTGCTGGCCGTCGCGGATGTCGATGCCCATCGGGCAGACGTTGACGCAGGCCATGCAGTCGATACAGTCGCCCTTGGCGCCGCCGTCGGATTTCGTCGCCTCGCCCTTGTGCAGCTTGCCGCGCGGCTCGCCCCGCCAGTCGCGATAGGCGACGGTCAGCGTGTCCTCGTCCATCATCGCGGCCTGGATGCGCGGCCAGGGACAGGCATAGATGCAGATCTGCTCGCGCGCGAAGCCGCCGAAGACGAAGGTGGTCGCGGTCAGGATGGCCATGGTGGTATAGGCGACCGGATGGGCCTGGCCGGTGAGCAGGTTGCCCAGCAGCGTCGGCGCATCGGTGAAATAGAAGATCCAGGCGCCGCCGGTCGCCAGCGCGATCACCAGCCAGATCGCCCATTTCGCCAGCCGGAGCCGCAGCTTCCTGGCATCCCAGGGTGCGTTCCACAGCCGCAACCGGGCGTTGCGGTCGCCCTCGACCCAGCGCTCGGTCAGGATGAACAGGTCGGTCCAGACCGTCTGCGGGCAGGCATAGCCGCACCAGACCCGCCCCAGGGCCGAGGTGAACAGGAACAGCCCCAGCCCCGCCATGACCAGCAGGCCGGCGACGAAATAGAATTCGTGCGGCCAGATCTCGATCCAGAAGAAATAGAAGCGGCGATTGGCCAGATCGACCAGAACCGCCTGATCGGGCATGCCGGGGCCGCGGTCCCAGCGGAACCAGGGCGTGACGTAATAGATCGCCAGGGTCACCGCCATGATGACCCATTTCAGGTTGCGAAACCAACCCTGGACGCGCCGCGGAAAGATCGGCTCGCGGGCGGCATAGAGATGTGGCGGGTCGATGTCGGAATTCGACATGATTGGCTCCTGTTCGCGTGGCTCGGGTATAGAGCCTCGCCGCGACGGCGCATTGATCTGCGTCAAGCACGGGCAGGCTGGCTTATAGCCGGGGCGAAAAAGCCGGGGCATGGGCCGCATTGTCGCATCCCGCCGGAAAAAAGCGGGCGCGCCGCTTGCAGGGGACGCAGGGCCTGGCGTTTCATATGAACACCGGCCCCCCTTGGAAACGCGCGAACAGGACGGGGGGCCGGTGCCTCCGGGGCCGGTTGCCCGGCCGCGGATCTCGGGATCTGTTATTCGCCACCGCCAAGGCTGTGGACGTAGGAGGCGACGGCGCGGATATCCGCCTCGGACAGGCGGTCCGACCAGGCCGGCATCACGCCGAAGGGGCCGGAATGCACGATCCGGGTGATCGTCTCCGGGTCCGAGCCGTAGAGCCAGACCGCATCGGTCAGGTCGGGCGCACCCTGGCTGCGGTCGCCGGTGCCGTCCTCGGCATGGCAGGCCGAGCAGTTGTCGGCATAGACCGCCGCCCCCTCGGCCGCGAGCCGCGCGTCATGCGGCAGGCCGCCCAGTTCCAGCACATGGTTCACGACCTGGCGGATCTGGATATTGTCCAGAAGCTGGTCGGCGCCGAAGCGCGGCATCTCCGAATAGCGGGTATCCTCGTCCTTGGGATCGCGGATGCCGTGCAGGACCGTGGTATGGATCTCGTCCAGCGAGCCGCCCCAGAGCCAGTCGTTGTCCAGCAGCGAGGGATAGCCCGCGGCCCCGCCCGCGCCCGAGCCGTGACATTGCGCGCACCAGGTGCGGAAGATCGCGGCGCCGGCATTGGCGGTATAGTTCGCCAGCTCCGGATCGGCGGCGATCTCGTCCAGCGGCGTCTCGACCAGCCGGGCCTGGATCGGGGCGTTGGCCTCGTTGAAACGCTGGATCTCGGCCGCGACGTCGGAACGGTAGCTCTGGCCCAGGATGCCCTGCGTCGCGCCGTTCACCAGCGGAATGGCCGGATAGGCGATGATATAGGCCAGCCCCCAGACGATGGTGGCGTAGAAGGTCCAGAGCCACCAGCGCGGCAGCGGGTTGTCGTATTCCTCGATCCCGTCCCAGCTGTGGCCGGTCGAGGGCACCTCGACCACCCGCCGCCCGCCCTTGCGGTCGCGCACCACGCGGGTGCTGCCGGGCCGGGGCGTGACCGGCGGATGCAGCGGCTGGCCGCCCGGCCCCTCGGGCGGATCGGCCAGGATCCTGGCCTTGTGGGCCTCGTCCGCGGCCTGGCGTTCCAGCTCGATCCGGTTGTCGGGGTTCTGCGGGCTGGTGTGCTCGTCGTCGGTATCGGCCATCACTCGACCTCCTTCTCGCCCGCCGGGGCGGGATTCGTCTCGTTGCGGAAGATGCTTTCCGCCGCGTCTCGGTGCAGCGGGCGCGAGCCCGGCCTGAAGGCGAAGACGATCGTCCCCAGGAAGAACAGCACCAGCAGCAGCAGCACCCAGCTGTCGGCCAGTTCGCGCAGGAAGGAATAGCTGTCCATGGCGGGCCTCAGCGGTTCGGGTCCGGCTCGAAGGTCGAGAAATCGACCATCGTGCCCAGCACCTGCAGATAGGCGATCAGGGCGTCCATTTCGGACACGCCGGGGCGGCGGTCGAAATTGCGCTGCTGCGCGCCCGGATAGCGTTCCTCAAGCCCCGAGGCGTCCGCATCCGGGTCGGCCTGGGCGCGGAAGTCGCTGGCGGCGGCGGCGATCATCTCGTCGCTATAGGGCACGCCGACCCGTGCATCGGTCCGCAACCGCTGGCCCATGTTCGAGGGGTTGATCTGCCGGTCCAGCAGGAAGCCGTATTTCGGCATGATCGACTCCGGCACCACCGCCTGCGGATTCACCAGATGGTCGAGATGCCATTCGTCCGAATAGCGGCCGCCGACCCGGGCCAGGTCCGGCCCCGTGCGCTTCGATCCCCATTGGAACGGATGGTCGTACATCGACTCGGCCGCCAGGCTGTAATGGCCATAGCGTTCCACCTCGTCGCGCATCGGCCGGATCATCTGGCTGTGGCAGACATAGCAGCCCTCGCGCACATAGATGTCGCGGCCCTTCAGCTCCAAGGGCGTATAGGGCCGCATGCCCTCGACCTTCTCGATGGTGTTCTGCAGGTAGAACAGGGGCGCGATCTCGACGATGCCGCCGATGGTCACGACGAGGAAGGAAAAGACCAGCAGCAGCGTGGCGTTCTTTTCCAGGACCTTGTGCTTTTCAAGAATGGCCATGATCCGCCCTCACTCTGCCGGGACCGCAACGGTGAGCGGTTGGGCCTTGGGTTGCCGGGCAACGGTGGCCCAGAGGTTGTAGCACATGATCAGCGCACCGCCGAGATAGAGCACGCCGCCCAGGGCCCGCACGACGTTCATCGGGAATTTCGCGGCCACCGTGTCGGCGAAGGCGTTGACCAGGAAACCCTGAGCATCGACCTCGCGCCACATCAGCCCCTCCATGATGCCCGAGACCCACATCGAGGCCGCGTAGAGCACCAGGCCGATGGTGGCGAGCCAGAAGTGCCAGCTGACCAGCCCCGTCGAATAAAGCCGCTCACGCCCCCAAAGACGCGGCACCAGGTAGTAGAGCGCGCCGAAGGTGATCATGCCGTTCCAGCCCAGCGCGCCGGAATGCACGTGGCCGATGGTCCAGTCGGTGTAATGGCTCAGCGAGTTCACCGCCTTGATCGACATCATCGGCCCCTCGAAGGTCGCCATGCCGTAGAAGCCGACGGCCACCACCATCATGCGGATGATCGGATCGGTGCGCAGCTTGTCCCAGGCGCCCGACAGAGTCATCAGCCCGTTGATCATGCCGCCCCAGCTGGGCATCCACAGGATGATCGAGAACACCATGCCCAGCGTCGAGGCCCAGTCGGGCAGCGCGGTATAATGCAGGTGGTGCGGACCGGCCCAGATATAGAGGAAGATCAGCGCCCAGAAATGGATGATGGACAGCTTGTAGCTGTAGACCGGACGCTCGGCCTGCTTGGGAATGAAGTAATACATCATGCCCAGGAAACCGGCGGTCAGGAAGAAGCCCACGGCGTTGTGGCCATACCACCATTGCGTCATGGCGTCCTGCACGCCCGAGAAGAGCTGCACCGATTTCGAGCCGAAGGGGCTGACCGGGATCGCCAGGTTGTTGACGACATGCAGCATGGCGATGGTGACGATGAAGGACAGGTAGAACCAGTTCGCCACATAGATATGCGGCTCTTTCCGCTTCAGGATGGTGCCCAGGAACACGGCCAGGTAGACGACCCAGACCACGGTCAGCCACCAGTCCACATACCATTCGGGTTCCGCGTATTCCTTGGACTGGGTGGCGCCCAGAATGTAGCCGGTCGCCGCGAGCACGATGAAGAGCTGGTAGCCCCAGAACACGAACCAGGCCGCATTGCCGCCCCAGAGCCGCGCCGCCGAGGTGCGCTGCACCACATAGAACGAGGTCGCGATCAGCGCGTTGCCGCCGAAGGCGAAGATCACCGCCGAGGTATGCAGCGGCCGGAGCTTGCCGAAATTGGTGTAGCCCATGGTCAGGTCGCTGAGGTTCAGCGCCGGAAAGGCCAGCTGGAAGGCGATGACCACGCCGACCAGGAAACCCACCACGCCCCAGAAGGCGGTGGCAACGACCCCGGCCCGGACCACGCCGTCCATGTATTCGGTCTCGGGATGCGGGTCGAGCGCGGGCTGCCCGTTCCCCATCTGGCGCAGCACCCGCATGAACATGAACCCCGCCGCCAGCATGACGATCAGGGCGTTCACCAGATAGGCGGGATCATCGGGCCGCGCATAATTGGCGCCGATTGCGGCCAGGACCGCGATCGTGCCAAGCGCGATCAGCTTGATGGTGTCCAACATGAATTTCTGTCCTTCATCCTGCGCCGAAAGGCGGCCGAATCGCAGCGGAATGCGATGCGGGACACGGCTTCGACAGGTCCCTCTATAGCCGCACGGTTTCGTGAGACTTTGATCTGCGTCAATCAGCTTGCACGGAACAGGTGTAAAATTCCCAAATATCCGGACAGGATGTCGCGGCCGGCGCCGGCGGGCGATTGCGATTCTGCCGGATGCCGAGCAAACTCGTGCCACACCCCGAAAGGAGAGGCCCATGGGCTACAAGACGATCCTGACCGTTCTGACCGATCCCGGCCAGCAGAAGCAGCTTGACTCGGCCATCGCCATGACCCGGCGCGAGGATGCGCATCTGGACGTGTTCTGCATGGGCGTCGACCATACCCAAAGCGGCTATTACTACGCGGGCGCCTCGGCCTATGTGTTCCAGGAATCCATCGACAAGGCCATGGCCGCGGCCAGCGAGCTCGAGGAGGGCATCCGCGCCCGGCTTTCCGCCGAGGATGTCCGCTGGTCGGTCGATTCCGCCGTGGCGCAGGTCGGCGGGCTTTCGACGCTGGTCGGCATGCGGGCGCGCTATTCCGATCTGGTGGTGCTGAACCGGCCCTATGGCGAGAACGCGCCCGCCGATGCCGAGGCCGTGACCGAGGCGGCGCTGTTCGAGGGTTCGGCCCCGGTGCTGATCGTGCCGGACGCGCTGAAAGAGCCTTTCGGCAAGAAGATCATGATCGCCTGGAACCAATCGAACGAGGCCCTGGCGGCGGTGCGCCGCGCCCTGCCGCTGCTGATCGCCGCCGAAAGCGTCGAGATCACCGTGATCGACCCCTCGCCCAGCGGTCCCGAACGCTCTGACCCGGGCGGCGCCCTGTGCCAGATGCTGACCCGCCACGGGGTCAAGGCCGAGATCTCGGTTCTGGCCCGCACCCTGCCGCTGATCAGCGACATCCTGAACCGCCGCGCCACCGAGATCGGCGCCGACATGCTGGTGATGGGCGCCTATGGCCATTCCCGCTTCCGCGAGGCGATCCTGGGCGGTGCGACCCGCAGCATGCTGGAAAAGGCGCAGGTGCCGGTGCTGATGGCGCGCTGACCGCCGCCGCAACGAGAAAGCCCCCGGGGATCGCGCCCGGGGGTTCCGCATTCGGCGCCGCCGCCTAGCTCAGCGGCCCGCCATCCGAATCGTCGCCGCTTTCCGTGACCAGCCGTCCGAAGGCGGGCACGATCACCCGTCGCTTGCCGTCAAGCTCGATCACCCCTTCGCGCTTCAGCGCGCTCACCTGGCGGCTGACGGTCTCCAGCGTCAGGCCCAGGTAATCGGCCATCGCCTCGCGGGTCAGCGGCAGTTCCACGGTGATGCGCCCCGCGGGACGGCGCTTGATCAGCGCGGCCTCGCGCCGGGCCAGGATCACCAGCAGCGAGGCGATCTTCTCGCGCGCCGATTTCCGGCCCAGCAGCAGCAGCCAGTCGCGGGCGGCGTCAAGCTCGTCCAGCGTCATCTCCAGCAGGCGGCTGGCGATGCGGGGATTGTCGATCAGCAGCTTCTCGAAGGGTTTGCGCCGGAAACAGCACAGCACCAGATCGCTGGTCGCGGTGACCGTATAGGCCGCGATCTCGCGCCCGGGGCGGCCCAGAAAGTCGCTGGGCAGCAGCAGGCCGACCATCTGCGTGCGCCCGTCCTCGAGCTGCTGGGTCAGCCCGGCCATGCCGGCGACGACCGAGCCCACGAAATCCATCCGGTCGCCGGCCCAGACCACGACCTGTCCCGCCTCGTAGCGGCGATAGAATTTCATGCTTTCCAGTTCGGTCAGCTCATCGCCTTCGCAATGCGCACAGACCGCCCGATAGCGAATCGGACAAATTTCGCAGGGCTGCTGCGTCGCACAGATGGCGGCGTCTTGTGGCATTTGATTTGGGTCAAGGTCCTGGCGCGGGTTCCGGGCATATATAGCAGCATGGAACAGCAATCGCAACTTGAGCGGCTGGGACTGTTTGACGCGCGCGTGCCGCGCTATACCAGCTATCCCACCGCCCCGCATTTCACCACCGCCGTGGGCGAGCCGGTCTTTCGCGACTGGATCGCCGCGATCCCGGCCGGCGCCTCGATCTCCCTGTATATGCACGTGCCCTTCTGCCGGCGGCTGTGCTGGTTCTGCGCCTGCCGCACCCAGGGCACGCAGTCGGACGAGCCGGTGCGCGCCTATGCCCAAGCCCTGCTGGCCGAGCTTGACATGCTGAAATCGGCGCTGGCGCCCGGCGTCAGATTGTCGCGGCTGCATTGGGGCGGCGGCACGCCGACGCTGATGCCGGCCGAGATGATGCGGCTAGTCGCCGGTGCCGTACTGGACAGCTTCCCGCTGGCCGAGGGCGCGGAATTCTCGGTCGAGATCGACCCGAACGAGATCGACGAGGCGCGCATGGACGCCCTGGCCGAGGCCGGGCTGACCCGCGCCTCGATCGGCGTGCAGGATTTCGACCCCGAGATCCAGAAGGTGATCGGCCGCGAGCAGAGCTTCGAGGTGACGAAACGCGCCGTGGACATGATCCGCGACCGCGGCATCGCCAGCCTGAACGCCGACATCCTCTACGGCCTGCCGCATCAGGACCCGCGCCGCATCGCTGAATCGGTGCAGAAGCTCCTGGCGCTGTCGCCCGACCGCGTGGCGCTTTACGGCTATGCGCATGTGCCCTGGATGGCCAAGCGGCAGGTGATGATCCCCTCGGAAACCCTGCCGGACCCGCATGGCCGGCTGCGCCTGTTCGAAACCGCGCGCGAGCTGTTCCTGGCCGACGGCTATGACGAGATCGGCATCGACCATTTCGCCCGCCCCGGCGACGGGCTTGCCCGCGCGCAAAAGGCCGGGCTGCTGCGCCGCAACTTCCAGGGCTATACCGACGACCGGGCCGAGGTGCTGCTGGGGCTGGGCGCCTCGTCGATCTCGCGCTTCCCGCAGGGCTATGCACAGAACGCCCCGGCCACCGGCGCGCATCTGGGCAAGATCCGCGACGGCCGCTTCTCGACCACGCGCGGCCATGCCTTCACCGCCGAGGACCGCTGGCGCTCGCGGATGATCGAGGCGCTGATGTGCGATTTCGAGATCCGGGCCGAGGAATTCATCCGCGACCACGGCTTCGATGCCGAGAGCCTCGACCAGGTCCTCGCCCCGGTCGCCGCGCATTTCGGCGAAATGGTCGAAGCCGATGCCGCCGGCCTGCGCATCACGCCCAAGGGCCGGCCGCTGACCCGGATGATCGCGCGGATGTTCGACGGCTACGACATGGCGGCCTCGGGCCATTCCGCCGCGATCTGACGCTAGTGGCGATGGCCGGCATGGTCGTCGCCGCAGGCCTCGCCCGCGCGCTCGGTCTCGATGGTGGCGTGGTCGATGCCGAAATCGCGCCGCAGCAGGGCCTTGACCCGGCGCACCGCCAGGACCGGATCGGCGCCCTCGCGCATGACCAGATGCGCCGACAGCGCCGTGCGCCGCTCGTCGATCTGCCACAGGTGCAGGTGATGCGCGCCGGCCACGCCCTCGACGCCGGCCATGGCGCCGGCCAGCGCCGCGTGATCCACCCCGGCGGGGGCCGCCAGCATCAGCATGCGCATCACCGGCCCGATCTCCCGGCCGATATGCCACAGGATCACCGCCGAGATCAGCAGCGTCAGCACCGGATCGGCGAGATTCCATCCGAAGGCCCAGATCAGCGCCCCGCCCAGGATCACCGCGACCGAAACCGCGGCATCGGCGAGGTTGTGCAGGAAGGCGGCGCGGATGTTCACGCTTTCCTTCGAGGCGCGCCAGACCAGCGCCGCCGTCGCCATGTCCACCAGCAGCGCGAAGCCCGCCAGCGCCATGACCAGCCCGCCCGCGACCTGCGGCGGCTCGATCAGCCGGCCCAGCGCCTCGATCCCCAGCCAGACCGAGACCGCGATCAGCGCGATGTAGTTGACGAAGGCCGCGACGATCTCGGCCCGGCCCCAGCCATAGCTCATGTCGGGGCTGGCGGGCCGCCGCGCCAGCCGCCGGGCGCCGAAAGCCAGCACCAAGGCCAGCGCATCCGAGAGATTATGCACCCCGTCCGCGATCAGCGCCGTGGAATCCGCGACATAGCCGCCGATGATCTGCGCCCCGGTCAGCGCCAGGTTGACCACCACCGCGACCAGGATGGTGCCGTCACCCGCCCCGCCCGGCAGATGCGCATGGCCGTGCCCGCCGTCATGCGAATGCGAATGCGAATGGCCCATCCCGTTCCCTCGCCGGCTTCTTCGTTCCCCAAATACCCATGCGGCCGCGCGACTCGCGCGACCGCCAGTCCTCAATGCGCCTCGGCCCAGTTCAGCCCCTGCCCGGCATCGACGATCAGCGGCACGTCCAGCCGGACCGCGGGATCGGCCGCGCCCTGCATGACGCCGCGCGCCACCTCGATCAGCTCGGGCACCGCGCCCTCCTCGACCTCGAAGACCAGCTCGTCATGCACCTGCAGCAGCATCCTGGCCGGCAGATGCGCGATCGCCTCCGGCATGCGGATCATCGCGCGGCGGATGATGTCGGCCGCCGCGCCCTGAATCGGGGCGTTGATCGCGGCGCGCCGCGCGCCGCCGGCCGCCGGTCCCGACTGGTTGATGCCCGGCGTCATGATGCGCCGCCCGAACAGCGTGCGCACGAAACCGTCCTGCTTCGCGCCGGCGACGGTGCGGTCCATATAGGCGCGGATCTCGGGGAAACGCTCGAAATAGGTGTCGATGAAGCTCTGCGCCTCGGCGCGCGGAATGCGCAGGTTGCGCGCCAGGCCAAAGCCCGAGATGCCGTAGATCACCCCGAAATTGATCGCCTTGGCGCGGCGGCGGATCATCGGGTCCATGCCCTCGACCGGCACGCCGAACATCTGGCTCGCCGTCATGGCATGGATGTCGATGCCGTCGCGGAAGGCCTGCTTCAACGCCGGGATCTGCGCCACATGCGCCAGGATCCGCAGCTCGATCTGGCTGTAGTCGAGGCTCACCAGACGCATTCCCGGCGCGGCGACGAAGGCCTCGCGGATGCGCCGGCCTTCGTCGGTCCTGACCGGGATGTTCTGCAGGTTCGGATCGGTCGAGGCCAGCCGCCCGGTCTGTGCGCCCGCGATGGAATAGCAGGTGTGCACGCGCCCGGTCTCGGGGTTCACATGCAGGGGCAGCGCATCGGTATAGGTTGATTTCAGCTTCGAGATCGCGCGCCAGTCCAGCACCCGGGCGGGCAGCTCATGCCCCTCGGCGGCCAGGTCCTCCAGCACCTCGGCGCCGGTGGAAAAGGCGCCGGTCTTGCCCTGCTTGCCGCCGGCCAGGCCCATGCGCTGGAACAGGATCTCGCCCAGCTGCTTGGGGCTGCCGACGTTGAAGGGACCGCCGGCCAGTTCGTGGATCTCGGCCTCCAGCCCCGCCATCTTCTGCGCGAAAGCGTTGGACATGCGCTTGAGATGCTCGGAATCGATGCGGATGCCGGCCATCTCCATATCGGCCAGCACGCCGATCATCGGCCGCTCCAGCCGCTCATAGGCGGTGGTCACATGGTTCGGCGCCAGCCTCGGGCGCAGGTAATGCCAGAGCCGCCAGGTCACCTCGGCATCCTCGGCGGCATATTCGCTGGCCTTGTCGATCGCCACCTGCGAGAAGTTGATCTGCGCCTTGCCCGAGCCGATCAGGTCCTTGATCGGCAGGCAGCGATGGCCCAGATACAGGTCCGCCAACTCGTCCATGCCGTGGTTATGCGCCCCGGCATTCAGCGCATAGGACAGCAGCATGGTGTCGTCCAAGGGCGCCATGCGGATACCGTGGCGGGCCAGCACCTTCCAGTCATACTTGATGTTCTGGCCGATCTTCAGCACCGAGGGATCCTCCAGCACCGGCTTGAGCATCGCCAGCGCGCGCTCCAGATCCATCTGCCCCTCGGCCCGCGCACCCGAGCCGAAGAGGTCGGCGGCGCCGTCGACATGGCCCAGCGGCAGATAGGCCGCCCGCCCCGGCCCGGTGCAAAGCGAGACCCCCACCAGCTCGGCCTGCATCTCGTCCAGCCCGGTGGTCTCGGTGTCGATGGCGACCACGCCGGTCTCGGCGATCTCGGCCAGCCACGCGGCCAGCACCGCCTCGTCGCGGATGGTGACGTAGAGGCCGCGGTCGATGGCCGGCAGCGCGGCGGCGGGCACGGCCGGCTCGGCATCGGCGGCCGCGGGCGCCGCCACCTCGGCCAGGGTCGGCGCCTCGGTCCCGAACCGTTCGGCCACGCGCTTGGTCAGGGTGCGCAGCTCCATCCGGGTCAGGAATTCCAGCAGCGCCTCGGGATCGGGCTCGCGGATCTCCAGGCTCTCCAGGCTGAAATCCAGCGCCATGCGGCAATCCAGCTCGACCAGCCGCTTCGAGATGCGGATCTGCTCGGCATGGTCGATCAGGGTCTGGCGGCGCTTGGGCTGCCGGATCTCCTCCGCCCGCGCCAGCAGGCTTTCCAGATCGCCATATTCCTGGATCAGCTGCGCGGCGGTCTTGATGCCGATCCCCGGCGCGCCCGGCACGTTGTCGATGGAATCGCCGGCCAGGGCCTGCACATCCACCACCCGCTCGGGCCCGACGCCGAATTTCTCGCGCACCTCGTCCGGGCCGATGGGCTTGCCCTTGATCGGGTCCATCATCTCGACCCCGCCGCCGACCAGCTGCATCAGGTCCTTGTCGCTGCTGATGATCGTCACCCGCCCGCCGGCATCCCGCGCCTGGCAGGCGAGGCTTGCGATGATGTCGTCGGCCTCGAAGCCCTCGGTTTCGATGCAGGCGATGTTGAAGGCGCGCGTCGCCTCGCGGGTCAGCGGGAATTGCGGCCGCAGATCCTCGGGCGGCTCGGGCCGGTTGGCCTTGTAGAGCGGATAGATGTCGTTGCGGAACGTCCGCGCCGAATGGTCGAAGATCACCGCCGCATGGGTCGGCTGGTCCGAACCCTTGCCGTCCTGCAGATACTTCCAGACCATGTTGCAAAACCCGGCCACCGCGCCGATGGGCAGCCCGTCCGAGCGCCGGGTCAAGGGCGGCAACGCATGATAGGCGCGAAAGATGAAGGCCGAGCCGTCGATCAGATGCAGGTGATGGCCCTTGCCGAATCCGTCCGTCATCTGCGCCTCATCCTTCTGCCAGCGTCCAAGGCCCCTTACTGCCACGAAGCGCCGACCGGGCCAAGACCGCCCCCGCCTTCACTGTTTCCCAAATACCCCCGCCGGAGGCGCGGCAACCGCACCACCCCGAACCAGGCCGCCATGGCGCGCGATCAGTGATCGTCGTGCGCGTGTTCGCGGTCGATGACGAAGCGCTTGTCGCAATAGCCGCATTCGACCCAGCCGGTATCCTGCGGAATGGCCAGCCAGACGCGCGGATGGCCCAGTCCCCGCGCCTCGTCGCCGTCGCAGGCGACCTTCCACGAGGTGACGGTCTGGATCTCGGGGGCCGGGATGGTCATGGCGGTTCCTTGAGCTTTGACGACAAACGCGGTTAAACCGGCGGCGATCATAATGAACGCGAAGAGCCGATGCCAGCCCCCGCAAGCAGTCCGAACGCCATCGAAATCAGAGGTCTGACCAAGACCTATGCCGCCGCCGGCAAGGCGCCGGCGAAACATGCGCTCAAGGGGCTGGACCTGGCGATTCCCGCCGGCTCGATCTTCGGCCTGCTGGGCCCGAACGGCGCCGGCAAGTCCACCACGATCAACATCCTGGCCGGGCTGGTGCGCAAGAGCGCCGGTCAGGTGACGATCTGGGGCTTCGACCAGGACGTGAACCCGCGCCAGTCCCGCGCCGCCATCGGCGTCATGCCGCAAGAGCTCAACATCGACCCGTTCCTGACCCCGCGCGCCAGCCTCGAGGTGCAGGCCGGCCTCTACGGCGTGCCGAAGCGCGAGCGCTGGACCGACGGGCTGCTGGAGTTGGTCGGGCTGACGGATCAGGCGGAAAGCTATTCGCGCCACCTCTCGGGCGGCATGAAGCGGCGGCTGCTGCTGGCCAAGGCGCTGGTGCACCGGCCGCAGATCCTCGTGCTGGACGAACCGACGGCGGGCGTCGACATCCAGCTGCGCGAGATGCTGTGGCGCAACGTGCGGCGGCTGAACGACCAGGGCATGACCATCATCCTGACCACGCATTACCTGCAAGAGGCCGAAGAGATGTGCGACCGCATCGCCATCATCGACCACGGCGCGCTGATCCTGTGCGAGGATACCGCCGCCCTGCTCGGCCGGGCCGATTCCAAGACGCTGGTGGTCGATACCGGCGAAGGCCGCGCCCTGCCCGCCCTGCCCGAAGGCGTGCGGGCCGAGCGGCGCGGCGACGGCCGACTCGCCCTCAGCTACGCGCCCTCGCGCATCCCGGCGGACCGGCTGATCGACGCGCTGCGCGAAGCCGGGCTGGCGATCCGCGACGTCGCGGTCGAGGCGCCGGACCTCGAGGATGTCTTCGTCCAGCTGACCTCGCGCCCCGCGCCTCAGCCCGGCTGAACCATGCGCCCCATCGGGCGGCCGCCCAGGATGTGCATGTGGAAATGCGGCACCTCCTGCACGCCGTCCGGCCCGGCATTGGTGATGGCGCGGAAGCCCCGGCCCCCGTCCAGCGCCACGCCCAGGTCGCGGGTGACTTTCGCCACGGCGCGGTGGAAATCCACGATCTCGGCCTCCGAGGCATTCGCGGCGAAATCGTCATAGCTGACATAGGCGCCCTTGGGGATCGCCAGCACATGCACCGGCGCCTGTGGCCGGATGTCGCGAAAGACCAGCGTATGCTCGGTCTCCAGCACGGTATCATTGGGGATCTCGCCGCGCAGAATGCGGGCGAAGATGTTGCTGTCGTCATAGGCGGGCATGGTTCTCTCCTCAATCGTCGAACAGGTATTCGGTCCGGGCCAGCGCCAGCGCGGCCGTGGCCGGCACGTCCAGGAAACGCGCCAGCTGCGCGGCGTTCTCCTCGGGCGGGCGCCAGGGGGCGATGGCGTGGAAACCGGCGAAATCCATGTCGCGCAGCCGCTCGGCCTCGTGCTCCAGATCGGCGCGCACCGTCGGCAGTAGCCGCTCGATCACCTCGGGCGCCGTCTCGGCCCCGGCCAGGCCCACCCGGGCGATATGGCCGCGCAGATAATCGTCGTCGAAGCGCGAATCGATCAGCAGCAGCCGGGTGTCGGCCTTGTCCGAGGTCAGGTCCTGGATCAGATGCAACGCAGAAGGGTCCAGGCACAGCACCAGCCGGTTCGATTCGAAATGTTCGAACAGCAGCCGGATCAGCGCCCGCCGATGCCGGTCGCGCTTCTCGATGGTGGTCTCGACCCCGCCCAGATCGGGCAGATGCGCCCGATGCTCGTTGAAGACGAAATCCACCGCCGGGATCGGGGTCTGCGTCCGGATCGCGGCGGTCAGGCGCTTGGCGACATGCCATTTCTTGGCCACCACCAGCAGCAGCGTATTGGCCCGGCCCAGGCTGCCCTCCGCCTCCCAGAACCGCTGGCCGAAGCGCCGCCCGACCCGGCCCCGCGCGGTCAGGAAGCGAAAGAGCCCGGTCGCCTCGTTCGAGATCGGGAAATGCACCCCGCGCGCCGCCCAAAGCGCGCCCAGCCGCTCGCGCAGCCGGATCGCCTCGGGGCTGATCTTGCGCGCGAACAGATAGTCCTGCCCGACCAGAAGGTCGTAATGGTCGTTATAGAAGGTGACCGGCATCCCGTAATCGGTGAAGATCAGATAGGTCAGCGTGCGCGCCCGGATTTCCTTCCGCGGCACGACATGCGGCACGATGGTCTGGAAGAAGGTCTCGTCGGGGATCCAGGTGGTCGAGAAAAACCGCAGCACGTCCGGGCGGGTGGCGCAGAAATCCAGCACCTTCTCGACCGTCTGGCGGCGCAGGCACCACCATTGCGACCCGATCATCACCTGGATGTCGGCGGGCACCGGCCGGGTCAGGCCCAGGCGCTTCTGCAGGTCGTAGCTGGCATAGAACAGCCATTTCCGCGTCCGCTCGTTGAACCAGTGCCGGTAGATCAGCCGCTCTTCCTTGAAGCCGGTCTTGATCCAGTCCGATTCGAAGAAGTCGAAATTCTCGATATAGTCGCAATCTTCGGCGTCCAGGAAGGCATGGGCATATTCCGCCGACTTGATCGGCATGCAGTCGCCCGACAGCATGTAGAAATGCGTGGCCTGCGGAAAGGCGACGACGGCGGCGCGCACCGCCTCCAGCGTGGCACCGACCAGCGACCATTCGCCCCAGCCGCATTTCCAGCGCCGCTGCGCGAAGGCGACCGAGGGGTTGTCGGCCAGGGCCGCGCGGATCAGCTCGAAATCCCGGGGCTTGGCGCGGCCGTCGAAATGGATCGACACGTAATCGCCCGAGGCCGTCAGCCGGCGTGCCTGCGCCACCACGCCCTTGGGATCCTTGTGGCAGAGCAGAATGAAGGCAATCCGTGCCATCGATACAGCCATCCCCTCCGGTTCGCGCCGGCGCATGCTCCACAGCAGGTTGAATCTCTGCCGCTGATTTGCTTTGTGTCCTTACCGATTTTGGCCGCAGGGGCAACCCGGCCGAGCCCGCCCCGGCCGACGCAGTTTTTTGAAGGGAATGAGAGTTATGGGTTTTCCAGGAACCTGGATGACGGAAAGCGAAAGCATGGTCTATCGCGTCGTCCCGAAATGCGCCTGTTCCTCGATCGGGCAGATCATGTTCTATTCCGACCATGGCCGCTATTTCGACGGCGACATCCACGATTCCACCAGCGGGCTGCACAAATGGAACCAGCCCGAAAGCCAGCAGCTCATCGAAAGCAACGTCAAGGCACACAAGGCGCTGACCTTCACCTGCGTCAGGAATCCCTATGCGCGCATCCTGTCCTCGTTCTTCGACAAGATCGCCGGCATCCAGAGGAACGGCAAGCGTTACCGCGGCAATCTCGTGCCGCAGCTGATGCAGCGCTACGGCGTCGACGTGGGCAGCCCGGAGAACGGCTTCGAATTCGACCAGGTCGCCAGCTTCCGCCGCTTCCTGCTGTTTGCGCGCGACACCATCCGCTGGCGCCGGCCGATGGAGCCGGACATCCACTGGTCGGCCATGTCCGGCCATATCTCGACCTTCATCGTGAACGGCGGCCGCTACGACCAGATCTTCTTCACCGAGAAGTTCAACGAGGGCATGCAGAAGGTGCTGGATGCCGCGCCGACCCCGGTCAGGCTCGACGTCAACGACGTGCCCAAATTCAACGAATCCGAAGGCCACGGCCCCAAGCGCGCCCACAAGGTCAGCGATTATTTCGACGACCTGTCGCGGCATCTGGTCTGGGAAATCTACAAGAAGGATTTCCAGCTCTTCAAATACGACTTCGACGACCCCGACAACAAGCTGCCGAAGAACGAGATCGACCTCGACGAGGTCCATGCCAAGCTCGGCCGCTGAACCCGCCGCGCCCTCCCGGCGCCCGGCTTCTTTCTTGCCCAAATATCCCCGCCGGAGGCAGCGGCGCGCATGCGCCGCTTCTCTTGCAGATTCCCCTTGCGAAATGCGGAAATCCCGCTATTTTGCCGCCTTCATTCGACCGGCGGGGGAATCCCGGACCGCGGCCCCCGCTCTGCGACCCGTTTTCGCGTCTTGCGGCCAACGCTCCAGTGGCCTATGCCCGCCCCAGACACGAACACTGAATCCGGGGCCGCCCAGCCGGGTTGCCCCCCGAACCACTTGAGGTTGAGACATGGCCGTCCCTCAGAACCGAGTTACCCGCTCCCGCCGCAACATGCGCCGTTCGCATGATGCGCTCGTCGCCGGCAACCCGAACGAATGCCCGAACTGCGGCGAGCTGAAGCGCCCGCATCACGTCTGCCCCTCCTGCGGCCATTATGCCGACCGCGAGGTCGTGGCGCAGGCCAATGAGGTCGATCTGGACGAAGACGCGGCCTGAGCGGACCGACCGCGGATATGGCTTCGGCAGATTCCAGCACTCTGCCTCGCGCCCCTGGCGACGGGGGCGGCGTGGTGATCTCGGTCGACGCGATGGGCGGCGACCGGGGGCCGGCGACGGTGGTCGCCGGCATGGCCGAAAGCGCCGGGAAGAATCCCGATATCCGTTTCATCGTCCACGGCCCGCAGGCCGAGCTGCAGCGGCTGATCGGCCGCCGCGGCGATCTGCTGCAGCGTTGCGACATCCGCGACGCGGCCGGCGTCGTGACCATGGACGACAAGCCCAGCCAGGTGCTGCGCAAGGGCGAGGGCACCTCGATGTGGTCAGCCCTCGAATCGGTGCGCCGGGGCGAGGCGACCGCCGCCGTGTCCTGCGGCAATACCGGCGCGCTGATGGCGCTCTCGATGCTGCGGCTGCGCAAGCTGCCCGGCGTGAACCGCCCCGCCATCGCCTGCCTCTGGCCCTCGCGCAATCCGCAGGGCTTCAATGTCATGCTGGATGTGGGCGCCGATATCCGCGCCGATGCGCAGGACCTGCTGACCTATGCGCTGATGGGCGCCTCCTATGCCCGCAACGGCTTCGGGCTGGAGCGGCCGCGCGTCGGCCTGCTGAACGTCGGCACCGAGGAACACAAGGGCCGGCCCGAGCTCAAGCAGGCCCATGAACTCATCCCCACCACGGCGCAGGCGGCGAATTTCGACTATGTCGGCTTCGTCGAGGGCGGCGACCTGCCCTCGGCCCGCGTCGATGTGATCGTGACCGACGGCTTCACCGGCAATGTCGCGCTGAAGACCGGCGAGGGCACGGCGAAGCTGGTGGGCGAACTGCTGAAGGAAGCCTTCGGCAAGTCGGTGATGTCGAAATTCGCGGCGCTTCTGGCCATGGGCTCGCTCAAGCGGCTGCAAAAGCGCATCGACCCGCGCCGCGTCAATGGCGGCGTCTTCCTGGGATTGAACGGGACGGTGGTGAAATCGCACGGCTCGGCCGATGCGACCGGTGTCTCGGCGGCGATCAAGCTGGCCTTCCGGCTGGCGCAATCCGGCTTCCAGGACCGGCTGGCGGCGCGCGTGGCGCAATCCGTCGCGGCAGCCAGCCAAATCAACGGCAGCAAGGAAAGCGAGGCGTCCTGATGCGGCGTGCGATCGTCCGGGGAACCGGCCATTACCTGCCCGAACGCGTGGTCGAGAACAGCTGGTTCGAGGACAAGCTGGACACCAGCGACGAATGGATCCGCGCCCGCACCGGCATCGAGCGGCGCCATTTCGCCGCCGAGGACCAGGGCACCAGTGACCTGGCCATCCGGGCAGCGCAGGCGGCGCTGGCCGATGCGGGCATCGAGGCCGGGCAGGTCGATGCGGTGATCGTGGCGACCTCGACCCCCGACCTGACCTTCCCCTCGGTCGCGACCATGGTGCAGGCGGGCCTGGGCATGCGCGGCGGCTTCGCCTATGACCTGCAGGCGGTCTGCGCCGGCTTCGTCTATGCGCTGGCCAATGCCGATGCGATGATCCGTTCGGGCCTGGCCGAGCGCGTGCTGGTCATCGGCGCCGAGACCTTCAGCCGCATCATGGACTGGAGCGACCGCGGCACCTGCGTGCTTTTCGGCGACGGCGCCGGCGCCGTGCTGCTGGAAGCGGCCGAGGGCGAGGGCAGCGCCGCTGACCGCGGCATTCTCGCCACCGACCTGAACAGCGACGGGCAGTATCGCGACCTGCTCTATGTCGATGGCGGCGTCGCCTCGACCGGCACGGCCGGGCATCTGCGCATGCAGGGCAACCTGGTATTCCGCCACGCGGTCGAGAAGCTGGCCGACACCGCGCATCGCGCGCTGGACAAGGCCGGGCTGACCGCCGAGCAGGTGGACTGGCTGGTGCCGCACCAGGCCAATCTGCGCATCATCGAGGCCACGGCCAAGCGCATGCATCTGCCGATGGAAAAGGTGGTGCTGACGGTCGCCGACCATGGCAATACCTCGGCGGCCTCGATCCCGCTGGCGCTTTCCGTGGCCAATGCCGAAGGCCGCTTCCAGCCCGGCGACGTGCTGGTGGCCGAGGCGATCGGCGGCGGCCTCGCCTGGGGTTCCGTCGTCCTGCGCTGGTAAGCCGTTATTTCAGCTGCGAATCCTTCGACCCGCGCCGATTGATCCCTCCGGCCGGCCGCCAGGCCCTGTCGCGGCCGGACTGGCAGTCGACGCAAAGCCGCACGCCCGGAATCGCCTGCCGCCGGGCCTCGGGAATCGGCTCGTCGCATTCCTCGCAGAAGTCTGCGCTTTCCCGCGCGCCGGCCTGCGCATTGCGCAGCCGCATCCGCTCGATGGCCTCCTGCGTCGAGACCTCGATCTGTTCGTTCACCGCATCGTCGCGCGCCCAGCCGCCAGCCATATCCTTCCGGTCCCGCCTGTCCTTCGTCCTCAAGATAGGCGGGCATTGCCGCATTTCCAAGCGGGCTGCGGGGCCGCTTGCGCGGGGTCTTGCCGGTAAGGCGCGAATAATGCGGGACAAAATCGGCCGTTGAGGGAACGGAATCGGGTCGGGGTTGTTGACTCGGCGCCGTAAAGAAATCATCCTTCGCAGCATTCGAGAGGTTTCCGAGATGAGCGACTCTACCCTGACCCGCATGGACCTGGCCGAGGCCGTGTTCCGTGAGGTGGGTCTGTCCCGCCACGAATCGGCCCAGCTTGTCGAAAGCGTGCTTGGCCATATCTCGGACGCGCTGGTGCGCGGCGAGCAGGTCAAGATATCGTCTTTCGGCACGTTTTCGGTCCGCGACAAGAACGAGCGCATCGGCCGCAACCCCAAGACCGGGGAAGAGGTGCCGATCACGCCCCGCCGGGTGCTGTCCTTCCGGCCGTCGCATCTGATGAAGGATCGCGTGGCGGCAGGGAACAGGCGCAAGGGCTGATGAGCAAGTCCCCCGACGCCTTCAGATCCATCGGAGAGGTTTCGCGCCTCGTGGGCGTCGCGCCGCATGTGCTGCGCTATTGGGAATCGCAATTCACGCAGCTCGCGCCGGTGAAACGCGCCGACGGGCGCCGCTATTACCGGCCTGACGACGTCCGGCTGGCGGCGGGCCTGTGCCAGGTCCTGCGCGAGGAAGGGCTCAGCATCCGCGGCGCAAAGCGGCTGATCGCCGCCGACCGCGGCACCGCCCTGCGCGAGATCGGCGCCGCCCGCCTGGGCGAGACCCTGGGCGATGCCGCCCCATCCCAGCGCCCGGCCCCGGCCGTACGCCTGGCCCCGCCCCGCGCGGCCGAACCCCCTGCCCCGGCTTCGCCCCCTTCGCCGCAGCGTCCCGCCAGACAGCCTTCCCCCCCGCCATCCGCACCGGAATCGCTGCCGCTTTTCGCCGCCCTCGTCCCGGCGGCCGGTCCCGCGCCCGACGACTGGCTGGGCCGGCTCGCCGCCACCGCGCTGGCGCTGCGCCTGCATGAGCTGCAGGGCAAGTCTCTGCCCGAAGGGGCGAAAACCCTGCGCGACGCGCTGTCGGCCCCCCGCTGACCCGCATGACCGGCCGCCCAGCAGCCGCAAGCGGCGGCCCGACCACCGCAATCGAAATTCCTGCCGAAATTTCCGTGCTTCGCCCCTTGTGCTGGCGGCCCGCTTCGCTCTATATGCCCCTCGTCGGGCCGTGGCGCAGCCTGGTTAGCGCGTCCGTCTGGGGGGCGGAAGGCCGCGAGTTCGAATCTCGCCGGCCCGACCATTCCGAAAACGCCCATCCCCGTCCGGGGGTGGGCGTTTCCTTTTGCCGAAAGGGTTTCGCGTGAACGGTGTGCTTCCCGATTCGTCCCTGCGCCAGCTGATCGCCAGCGGCGCGATCTCGGCGGACCAGCCGATCCTGCCCGAACAGGTCCAGCCCGCCAGCCTCGACCTGCGGCTGGGGGCGACCGCCTGGCGGCTGCGCGCCTCGTTCCTGGCCGGGCGCGGGCGCAAGGTCAGCGACCGGCTCAAGGATTTCGAGATGCACCGCATGGATCTCACCGAGGGCGCGGTGCTGGAAAAGGGCTGCGTCTATCTGGTCCCGCTGATGGAGCGGCTGTCGCTGCCCGCCGGCCTCGACGCGGTCGCCAACGCCAAAAGCTCGACCGGGCGGCTCGACCTGCTGACGCGGCTGGTCACCGACGAGGGCACCGAATTCGACCGCCTGCCCGAGGGTTATGACGGCCCGATCTATGCCGAGATCTGCCCGCGCAGCTTCTCGGTTCTGGTGCGGCCCGGCATGCGGCTGAACCAGCTGCGACTGCGGCAAGGCCAGACGGTGCTGACGGATGCCGAGCTGCGCGACCTGCATGCCGCCGAGCCCCTGGTCACCGGCGAGGCGCTGATCGACGACGGCCTGGGCTTCTCGGTCGATCTGCGCCCCGCGGCGGGGGATCTGGTCGGCTACCGCGCCCGGCCGCATAGCGGCGTCATCGACCTCGACCGCATCGGCGCCTATCAGGCCCGCGACTTCTGGGACGCGCTGCGCACCACGGACGGGCAACTGATCCTCGACCCCGGCGCCTTCTATATCCTGGTCAGCCGCGAATCGGTGGCGATCCCGCCCGATTACGCCGCCGAGATGGCGCCCTACCTAGCCATGGTGGGCGAATTCCGGGTACATTACGCCGGCTTCTTCGACCCCGGCTTCGGCCATGGCGCGGCGGGAAAAGGCGCGCGCGGCGTGCTCGAGGTGCGCTGCCACGAGGCGCCCTTCGCGCTGGAACATGGCCAGGTCGTCGGCCGGCTGGTCTATGAACGCATGGCCGCCCGCCCCGACCGGCTCTATGGCAGCGGCATCGCCTCGAACTACCAGGGCCAGGGTCTGAAGCTCGCCAAGCAATTCGCCTAGCGCCGCGCCCCCGGACCGGCCTTCTTTCTTGCCCAAATATCCCGGGGGAGTCGCGCGCCAGCGCGACGGGGGCAGAGCCCCCTTTACCGCATCCGCCGGGTGATGCGCGCCGCCTGGCGGGCACGCTTCGCCGCCTCGCGCGCAGTCTTGTCGCGGCTTTTCTGCTGCGGGTTCCGCGGCACGCCGGGCTTTGGCGCAGTCGCCCGCCGGATGCCCCAGTTCAGCAGCCGCCGGGCGACCATGCGGGTCAGCATATTGATGAACTGGTTCATGTTCATTGCGTTACGTCCCGATCTTCATTCGTCTTCGAACAGATCCTCGGCCATGGCTGCGCTCTCCTCGCCATCCTCGTCGCGGAACAGGCCCGGCGCCATCTCCTCGCCGGGCGAGCGCGATTCCAGCAGGCCCGCCGCCCGCAGCTCCGCCAGGCCCGGCAGGTCGCGGGCGCTTTCCAGGCCGAAATGGTCCAGGAAGGTCTCGGTCACCACGAAGGTCACCGGCCGACCGGGGGTCTGGCGGCGGCGGCCCACACGGACCCAGTCCAGCTCGATCAGCTGGTCCAGCGTGCCGCGGCTGACGGCGACGCCGCGAATCTCCTCGATCTCGGCGCGGGTGACGGGCTGGTGATAGGCGATGATCGCCAGCGTCTCGGTCGCGGCGCGCGACAGGCGGCGGCTTTCCACCACGCTTTCCTGCATCAGGAAGCCCAGATCAGCGGCGGTGCGAAACGCCCAGGCATCGCCGACCCGCGCCAGCTGCACCCCCCGCTCCTCGTAGCGGGTGCGCAGGGCCTGCAGCGCCTCGGCCACGTCGCAGCCGGCCGGCAGGCGCGCGGCGATCTCGCGCTGGCTCATCGGCGCGGCCGAGGCGAACAGGACGGCCTCAATCATGCGCTCCTGCTCGGCCAGCGGCGGCGGCGGGAAACGCTGCGGGTCGGCGGCGGTCTTGTCCTGGCTCATTGCGGGCGCCTGCGGATGGTGATCGGGGCAAAGGTGCCGGCCTGGGCGATCTCGACCGCGCCCTGCCGCGCCAGTTCCAGCGTGGCGGCGAAGGTCGCCGCGGTGGCCGAGCGGCGACGCTGCGGATCGGTCTCCCAGCCGTCGGGCAGGAAGGTGGAAAGCGCGGTCCAGTCGCCGGCGAAGCCGATCAGCCCGCGCACCCGGTCCAGCGCCTGTTCCATGGTAAAGACGTCGCGGCGGTCGAAGGCATAGGGCCGGAACTCGTCGCGGGTGCGCAGCCGGGCATAGGCGCGCATCAGGTCGATCAGCCCGGCCTGCCAGGCGACCTGACGCTGGCGGGCCACGGTTTCCGGCGCGCCGCGCGCAAAGCGGTCCTGCCCCAGCCGGTCGCGGGCCATCAGCCGCGCCGCCGCCTCGCGCATGGCGTTCAGCCGTTCCAGCTGGAAGGCCAGATGCGCCGCCAGCTCTTCGGCCGAGGGCCCTTCGGCCTCGGGATCCGGCGGCAGCAGCAGGCGCGATTTCAGATAGGCGAGCCAGGCCGCCATGACCAGGTAATCCGCCGCCAGCTCGATGCGCAGCGCCTGCGCCTCCTCGACGAAGGCGAGATACTGGTCGGCAAGCTCCAGCACCGAGATCTGCATCAGATCGACCTTCTGCGTGCGCGACAGCGTCAAGAGCAGGTCCAGCGGCCCCTCGAAGCCCGAGACGTCGACGACCAGCACCTCCTCGGCGCGGCGCTCGGCCGCCGGCTGCGGCGCCAGCCCCGGCAGATGCGGCGCCGGCCCGGTATCGGGAAGCGGGTCGGGCACGGGGGTCAGATAGGGCACCTTGGTCATGACGCTTCCGGGCAGATGGGTCTGCGCAGAATCCGCCAATGCCCGGGCTTAGTCAACCGATCAGGCCGCCAGCCCGCCAAGCGCCGCCAGTTCGGCCCGCAGCGCGGCGGTGTCCCCGGCCAGGGGCGCGCGGCGCAGGGCCAGCCCCGCCTCGGCCCGCAGGGCGGCGCGGGGGGACATGGGTCCGGCCGCGGCGACGATCTCTTCCATCTGCGCCGGCGTTTCGTTGCAGGACAGCACCAGGTCGCAGCCGGCGGCGATGGTGGCGGCGGCGCGTTCGGCCGGGCTGCCCGACAGCGCCTGCATGCCGATATCGTCCGACATCAGCAGCCCGTCGAAGCCGATCTCGCGCCGGATCAGGTCGATCACCGCGGCCGAGGCGGTGGCGGGCGCATCGTCGATGGCGGTAAAGCGGATATGCGCGGTCATCGCCATCGGCAGGTCGGCCAGCGCCCGGAACGGGGCGAAATCCGTGGCGCGCAGCTCGTCCAGCGCAGCCTCGACCACCGGCAGGTCCTTGTGGCTGTCCACCCGCGCCCGGCCATGGCCCGGCATGTGCTTGACCACCGGCAGCACCCCGGCGGCCAGCATCGCCTGGGCGGCGGCGCGGCCCAGGCGGATCACCGTATCGGGATCCGGGCCGAGGCAGCGGTTCCGCAGGAAGGGATGGGTGTCGTCGCGGGCGATGTCGAGCACGGGGGCGCAATCCGCGTCGATGCCCACGGCGCGCAATTCCTGCGCCAGCAGGTGATGGTGCAGCCAGATCGCCCGCTCGCCGCGCCCGGCCTGATCCAGCGGCGCCGGCCAGTCGGTCCAGTGCGGCGCGCGCATGCGCTGCACGCGCCCCCCCTCCTGATCGATCAGCACCGGGGCGTCGCGGCCCACCGTCTCGCGCAGCGCGTCGGTCAGCCGGCGCAGGCGGTCCGGCGTGTCGACATTGCGCGCGAACAGGATGAAGCCCCAGGGATCGGCGGCGCGGAAGAAATCGCGCTCGGCCCGGCTCAGGTCCGGGCCGGCGATGCCGCCGAGGATGGTGGCGCCGGTCATCTCAGCGGCTCATTTCGCCGCGGCGGGAATGCAGTCCACGCCCTCGGCGATCAGCGCCGCGCAGAAGCGCCGCGCCTCGTCGCGCGAGGCGAAGCCCGAGGCGCGCAGCCGCCAGAAGGTGCGGCCATTGGCCTTGTGCTCCTGCACCACCATGCCCTTGCCGGCGAAAAGCGCGCCGAACTTGCCCGAGACGCGGTTCCATTCGCCCTTGGCCAGCGCATCGCTGTCAAAGGCGCCGATCTGCACCAGCGGCGCGCCCGAGGCGACCTGGGCCGGAGCCTGGGGGGCGGCGGGCGCCGGGGCATCGGGCGCCGCGGCCGGGCGGCTTTCGGCGGGGGCCGGGGTCGGCGCCGGGGCGGCGGCATTGCTGGCGGCCACGCGGCGCGGACGCGGCGCGGGGCGCGGCGATTTCGCGATGGCGCCGGGGGCCGGGGCGGCGCCCGCCTCGGCCAGCGCCGTGGTGATGGCGATGTCGCGGGTCTCGTTGCCGGCCAGATCGGTCACCATCTCGTTCACCGGCGCATCGACCGCCGGGGCATCCGAGATCACCGCATTCTCGACCGCGTCGGGTTCGACGAGAGTCTCACCGTCGGGTCGGGCGATGACGCGCGCGGTTTCCTCGATCAGCGGCAGCTCGACCGGGTGCGAGGGCTCCTGCGCGGTGGCGCCCAGCTCGCCCATGGGCACGTCCTGCCCGTCCAGAGGCGTCGCCGGCGGCGCGATGGCCACGCGGTCCACCCGGGCGGGCTCGGCGCCGGCGGCGACCGAGTTCACCGCAAGGCCGGTCCGCTCGGTCAGCTCGCCGCCCGGATTGTCGGGCGCGGTGCGGGCCTCGCCCTCGATGGCGCGAATCACCGGCACGCCCGAGACGTCGCGCACCACCAGCTTGAAGCCCCAGACCGCCAGGATCACGATCAGCCCGACCGAGATCAGCGCGCCCAGATAATGCGTCAGCCGCGACAGTCGCCCCAGAAGCGAGGGCGATTCGGCCAAGGGCCCGGCATGGGCGTCATAGGCGTGATCGTCCCAGCCGTCCTCTTGCCAATCGTCCTGATAGCCCTGATGGCCCTGGCCATGGGGATAGTCATGCGACAGCCTGCCCGGCTGCGACCCGTCAAACCCGCCCGAAGAGCGGAAATCCACTACCGTCATTCCTGCCTGCCTGCCGGTTGTCCCGACGCTGCTCGTTTGTCTGCTCGTCCCCCGGCAGGGCGCCGTTTTTCAGCGCATTTCTTTGGCCGGAGTCACCCCCAAGATACCAAGACCGGCCGAAATGACAACGCCGACGGACCGCGCCAGCGCGATTTTCGCCGCCGTGGCCGCAGCATCGCCCTCTTGCAGGAAGCGCAGGGCGGCTTCGTCATTGCCGCGGTTCCACAGCGAATGCAGCTCGGAGGCGATGTCATACAGGAAAAACGCGATCCGGTGCGGCTCATGCGCGCGGGCGGCGATTTCGACGGTGCGTGGCCATTCTGCAACTTTCCGGGCCAGCTCCAGCTGGGCGGGATGCGAAAGCCGGGCCAGATCCGCCCCGGCCAGCGCCGCATCCGAGATATCGACGCCCATCCCGGCGGCCTTGTTCAGCACCGAGTTCACCCGGGCGCTTGCGTATTGCACATACCAGACCGGGTTGTCCTTGGACTGCTCCAGAACCTTGTCGAAGTCGAAATCCAGCGCCGCGTCGTTCTTGCGCGTCAGCATGTGGAAGCGGGTGACGTCGGCCCCCGCCTGCTCGACCACGTCGCGCAGGGTGACGAAGGTGCCGGCGCGCTTGGACATCTTGAAGGGCTCGCCGTTCTTGAACAGCTTGACCAGCTGGATCAGCTTGACGTCCAGCGGCACGCGGCCGTTCGACAGCGCCTTCACCGCCGCGGTCATGCGCTTGACATAGCCGCCATGGTCGGCGCCGAACACGTCGATCAGCGCGTCGAAGCCGCGCTCGATCTTGTCCCAGTGATAGGCGATGTCCGGCGCGAAATAGGTCCAGGACCCGTCCGATTTCTTCACCGGCCGGTCCACGTCGTCGCCATGCGCGGTGGACCGGAACAGCGTCTGCTCGCGCGGCTCCCAATCCTCGGGGGTCTTGCCCTTGGGCGGCTCCAGCACGCCTTCATAGATCAGGTCCTGCTGCCGCAGCCGCTCGATCGCCGCCTCGATCCGGCCGGTGCCGTAAAGCGCCTTCTCGCTGGAAAACACGTCCATGTGGACGTTGAGCAGCGCCAGATCCGCACGGATCATGTCCATCATCGCCTCGGTGGCGAAGGCGCGCACCTCGGCCAGCCATTCCTCCTCGGGCTTGTCCAGCAGGCTGGTGCCATATTTCGCCTTCAGCGCCTCGCCCACCGGGATCAGGTAGTCGCCGGGATAAAGCCCCTCGCGGATCTCGGGCTCCAGCCCGTTGGCCTCGCGATAGCGTTCATAGGCGGACCGCGCCAGCACATCGACCTGCGCGCCGCCGTCGTTGATATAGTATTCGCGCGTGACCTCGTGGCCCGAGAAATCCAGCAGCGCCGCCAGCGCATCGCCGAAGACCGCGCCGCGGGTATGGCCGACATGCATCGGCCCGGTCGGATTGGCGCTGACGAATTCGACGTTGATCCGCTGGCCCTTGCCCATCTCCGAGCGGCCGTAATCCGCGCCCTCGGTCAGCGCGGCGCGCAGCACGCCCTGCCATTCGCCGGGGGCCAGGCGCAGGTTCAGGAAGCCCGGCCCCGCCACCTCGGCCGAGACGATGCGCGGATCGGCGGCAAGGCGGGCGGCCAGCACCTCGGCGATGTCGCGCGGCTTTTTCCCGGCGGGCTTGGCCAGCACCATGGCGGCGTTGGTGGCCATGTCGCCATGCGCGGCGTCTCGCGGCGGCTCGACCGTCACGTTCGCGGTGTCGAGGCCGGGGGGCAGCTCGCCGGCCTGCTCCATCTGCGCCAGCGCATCGAGGACCAGCGCGCGGATATCCGAAAAGAGGTTCATGGCTTCCATCCGTAAGATCGCGCCGGGATAGCGCCTGCCCAAGGGGGCCGTCAACCGCGCCGCGACCGCCGGCAAGCCGCCCCCGCGGCACGAAAACTCTGCATCAGATTGACGCAGACCGGGTTTTCGGCTAGGCCCGCGCTGTCTGCATCCGGCAGACAAGGCGAGGGGCGTGCGGAAATTGCGTCCCGACCCGCCGCGAAGCCCCGGTCTCCGGGACGGGCGGCGATGGACGCAAGCACGGCGCGGGTTGGTCCGCGCATTGATACGAAAGCCCTGAATGACCAAGTTTTCCGATCTGAAGCTGGACCCCAAGGTTCTGAAAGCCATCGCCGAGGCGGGGTATGAAACCCCGACCCCGATCCAGGCCGGGGCGATTCCCCCGGCGCTGGAAGGGCGCGACGTGCTGGGCATCGCCCAGACCGGCACCGGCAAGACCGCCAGCTTCACCCTGCCGATGATCACGCTCCTGGGCCGCGGCCGCGCCCGCGCCCGGATGCCGCGTTCGCTGGTCCTTTGCCCGACCCGCGAACTGGCCGCCCAGGTGGCCGAGAACTTCGACATCTATGCCAAGCACACCCGCCTGACCAAGGCGCTGCTGATCGGCGGCGTCAGCTTCGGCGAACAGGACAAGCTGATCGACCGCGGCGTGGACGTGCTGATCGCGACGCCCGGCCGGCTTCTGGACCATTTCGAGCGCGGCAAGCTCCTGCTGACCGGCGTGCAGATCATGGTGGTGGACGAGGCCGACCGGATGCTCGACATGGGCTTCATCCCCGACATCGAGCGCATCTTCCAGCTGACGCCCTTCACCCGGCAGACGCTGTTCTTCAGCGCCACCATGGCGCCCGAGATCGAGCGCATCACCGACACTTTCCTGCATGCGCCCGAGCGCATCGAGGTCGCCCGCCAGGCCACCACCAGCGAAACGATCACCCAGAAGCTGGTCGAGATCACCCCGACCCGCCGCGACCAGACCGCCAAGCAGAAGCGCGAATTGCTGCGCGCCCTGATTCGGGCCGAGGGCGAGGGGCTGAAGAACGCCATCATCTTCTGCAACCGCAAGACCGAGGTGGACATCGTCGCCAAGTCGCTCAAGGCGCATGGCTTCGACGCCGCGCCGATCCATGGCGACCTGGACCAGCGCCACCGCATGGCGACGCTGGACGGCTTCCGCGAAGGCACGCTGCGCTTCCTCATCGCCTCGGACGTGGCGGCGCGCGGGCTCGACATCCCGGCGGTCAGCCATGTCATCAACTTCGACCTGCCCAGCCATGCCGAGGATTACGTCCACCGCATCGGCCGCACCGGCCGCGCCGGACGCCAGGGCACCGCGATCTCGATCGCCACGCCCGCGGACGAGAAATATCTCGGCGCCATCGAAGCACTGGTCAAGCAAAGCCTGCCGCGCGCGGCGCTGCCCGAGGGGTTCGCGCTTTCCTCGGCCGCCCAGGACGCGCCCCGCCCGGCGCGCGAGGGCGGCCGCCGCGAACGCGGCCGCGACCGGGATCGCCGCGGCCGCCGCGACGACAGCGAGCAGCGCGGCCATGCCCCCGAACCCCGCGCCGAGGCAAAGCCGGTGGAAGCCGCCGAGCGCCGGCAGGAACGCCCGGCGCGCGAAGAACGCCGCGAGGATCGGCGCGAACGCCATGGCGAGCGCAGCCATGACCGTCACGACCGGCGCGAGGAGCGCCGCGGCGACCGCCATCCGGTGATGGGCATGGGCGACCATGTGCCGGAATTCCTGACCCGCACCTTCCGCCCCGGCTTCACCGAGCCCGCCGAGGGGATCGCCGAACCGGCCGATCTGCGGCCCGCACCCGAACCGGCTGCCGAAGCCCCGGCCGCGGCAGCGCCCGTGGGGGAAAGCCCGGTTTCGGAAACGCCCGCCACGACAAGTCCGGTTCCGGAATCCCCTGTCGCCGAAAGCCCGGCGGCGGAAACGCCCGCCGCGGTGGAAAAGCCCAAGCGCTCGCGCAGCCGCAAGGCCAAGCCGGCCGCCGAAGCCGTGACCGAAGCCCCGGCCCCGGCCCCGGCCGAGCCGCAGGCGCCGGCCGAACCGGAGGCAAGCGCCGCAGCCGAGGCGCCGGCCGAAACGCCCGAGCCCGCCGCCGCGGCCAAGCCCGCCCGCAAGCGCAAGCCGCGTGCCCCCAAGGCGGAGACGGTCGAAGCCGTGCCCGCCGAGCCCGAGGAACCCGCAGCTGCCGAAGCGCCGGCCGCGAAACCGGCCCGCAAGCCGGCGAAGAAACCGGCCAAGCCCCGTGCGCCGCGCAAGCCCAAGGCCGCCGACCAAGCCGAAGCCGCGCCGGCCGAGTCCGGCGGCGATGCGACCCAGCCCGAGGCTGCCGGCAGCCCGGACGACGGCACCGCCAAGGCCTGAGCCGGCCGCATGGTCTCGCCGGTCTTTCCAGGACCAACGCGAAAACTATCGCGGGCGTCATCGCAGCGGCGGCGCCCATCCTGGGCCGCCCTCGCGCTCGATCTCGCGCTGGGGACCCTGGCGGCCCTGGGACAGGCGCCCTGGAACCTGTGGTTCCTGACGGTTCTGGCGCTCGCCGCGCTTTGCTGGCAGATCGGCCGCGCCGGACATGCGCGCACCGCCGCCTGGCATGGTTTCGCGGCGGGGCTGGGCCATTTCGCCCTGGCCATGTGCTGGATCGTCGAACCGTTCTTCGTCGAGCCCGAGATCTATGGCTGGATGGCCCCCTTCGCGCTGTTCTTCATGGCGGCAGGGGGCGCGCTGTTCTGGACGGTTCCCGCCTGGCTCGCCGCGCGCCTCGCCCCGGGTTTTCCCCGGCAAGGGCTGGTCTTTGCCGCGTTGATGGTGTTTTCCGACTGGCTGCGCGGCTGGATCTTCACCGGCCTGCCCTGGGCGCTGACCGGCCATGTCTGGATCGACACACCGGCCGGCCAACTCGCCGCGACGCTCGGCTCGATCGGCCTCTCGGGGCTGACCATGCTGGCAGCGGCGCTGCCGCTGGCCTTCTGGCGGGGTGGACCCGACCGCCTGCGCGCCGCCCTGCCCGGCGCGCTGCTGGCCGCCCTGGCCATCGCCGCGGCCTGGAGCGGCGGCATGGCGCGCCTGGCCCGGCCGCTGCCCGCCGACAGCGCCCTGCATCTGCGCCTGATCCAGCCCAATGCCGTCCAGGCGCTGAAATGGGATCCCTACTGGTCCGAGGTGTTCTTCCGCAGGCTGCTCGACCTTTCCGCCATCCGCGATTCCGGCCGGCCCGCCCCCGATGCGGTGATCTGGCCGGAAACCGCGGTGAACTTCCTGCTCGAGCAATCCGGCACCGCCCCGCAGGACATCGCCGGCTTCGTCGGCGCGCCGGTCATCCTCGGCATCCAGCGCGTCGAGGGCGAGCGTTATTTCAACAGCCTGACCACGTTCTCGGACCGGGGCATCGGCCCGGTCTATGACAAGTTCCACCTCGTCCCCTTCGGCGAATACACGCCCTGGGGCGATGTCATGGCCCGCTTCGGCATCCGCGCCTTTGCCGCCCAGCACGGTTTCGGCTATTCCGCCGGGCCGGGGCCTCAGGTCATCACCCTGCCCGGCCTGCCGCCCCTGCAGCCGCTGATCTGCTACGAGGCGGTGTTCCCGCAGCATCTGGTCACCGGCGCCGACCGCCCGGCCTGGCTGCTGCAGGTCACCAACGACGCCTGGTTCGGCCAGCTTTCCGGTCCCTGGCAGCACCTGGCGCAGGCACGGCTGCGCGCCATCGAATCGGGCCTGCCGCTGCTGCGGGCCGCGAATACCGGCGTCTCGGCGGTGATCGACGCGCGCGGGCAGCTGCGCGCCACGCTGGGCCTGAACCTGGCCGGCCGCATCGACGCCGCCCTGCCCGGCGCCCTGCCGCCCACCCCCTGGTCGCGCTGGCGCGACTGGCCGGCGCTCGGCCTTGCCGCGATCGGGCTGCTGCTTGCGGCACGGCGCCGCAATCTCCGAGGTTGACGGCAACCGGCGCCTCCACTAACGCTTCGGCCTGACCGTCACAACGGCTTCCTGGCGTGGCGGCGTCATTCAACGGAGCATCTTCATGGCCAGACAGGACTATGTGTTCACCTCGGAATCCGTCTCCGAGGGTCACCCCGACAAATTGTGCGACCAGATCTCGGACGCGGTGCTGGACGCGCTTCTGGCCGAGGACCCGGCCGCCCGCGTCGCCTGCGAGGCCTTCGCGACCACCGGCACGGTCGTCATCGGCGGCGAGATCGGGCTGAGCGACAAGAAGAAGCTCGGCGAATACATGGGCCGCATCGCCGAGATCGCCCGCAACACCATCCGGGACATCGGCTACGAGCAGGAAAAGTTCCACTGGAACACCTGCCACGTCCACAACTACCTGCACGAGCAATCCGCCCATATCAGCCAGGGCGTCGACCGCGACGGCGCCGGCGACCAGGGCATCATGTTCGGCTATGCCGTGGATGAGACGCCGGAGCTGATGCCGGCGCCAATCCAATATGCCCATGCCATCCTGCGCCGCCTGGCCGAGGTCCGGAAATCCGGCGCCGAGCCGATGCTCGGGCCCGATGCGAAATCCCAGCTGAGCCTGCGCTACGAGAACGGCAGGCCGGTCGAGATCACCAGCCTGGTGCTGTCGCACCAGCACAAGGACGAGACGCAGAGTTCGGACGACATCCGCGCCATAGTCGAGCCCTATATCCGCGAGGTGCTGCCCGCGGAATGGCTGACCGGGAACACCGAATGGTGGGTGAACCCCACCGGCACCTTCGTGATCGGCGGACCCGACGGCGACGCCGGGCTGACCGGGCGCAAGATCATCGTCGACACCTATGGCGGCGCGGCCCCGCATGGCGGCGGCGCGTTTTCCGGCAAGGACCCGACCAAGGTCGACCGCTCGGCCGCCTATGCGGCACGCTACCTGGCCAAGAACGTCGTCGCGGCCGGGCTGGCGAAGCGCTGCGTGATCCAGCTTTCCTACGCCATCGGCGTGGCGAAGCCCCTGTCCATCTATGCCGACACCTTCGGCACCAGCGAAATCCCCGAGACCGAGATCGAGCGCGCGATCTCCCGCGCCATGGACCTGACGCCGCGCGGCATCCGCGAGCATCTGGACCTGTGCCGGCCGATCTATCGCCGCACCGCCGCCTATGGCCATTTCGGCCGCGCCCCGGAAGCGGATGGCGGTTTCTCCTGGGAAAGGACCGATCTCGCCGAAGCGATCAAGCGCGAGCTTTGAGGGAGTGAGGGGGCTTTGCCCCCGCGCGTTCCGCGCTCCCCCAGGATATTTGGACAAGAAAGAACCCCAAGGGGACCGGGGACGGCCCTTCTTTCTTGGAAAAATATCCTGCGGGGGAAGCCCGTCGGGCTTGCACGACGGGCGCGGGGGCGCAAAGCCCCCGTTCTTCAGTCCTTGAAGCTGCGGCTGTCCTTGATCTGGTCCCAGGCCCAGACCACCTCCTGCAGGCGCTCTTCGTCCGAGCGGTCGCCGCCGTTCATGTCGGGATGCAGGTCCTTGACCAGCGACTTGTACTGCTTGCGGATCTCGGCCCGCGTCCAGGTCTCCTTGGCCTCGAGGATCTCCAGCGCCCGGCGTTCGGTCGGCGGCAGCTTCCGGGCGGTGCGGTTGCGCAGCTCGGGATTGGTGCCGTTCGCGCCCAGGATCTCCAGCGGGTCGTCGATGCCGTGGCGCGCCCATTTCTGTTCCTGCGCCGCCCGGCCGAAGGGCTTGGTCGGCCGTTCCCAGACCGTGGCATTGTCCAGGAATTCCTGGAACTCGGCCTCGGACTGGCCCTGGAAATAGTTCCAGTTCAGGTTGTATTCGCGCACGTGCTCCTTGCAGAACCAGTAGTATTCGTCCAGCGCCCGCGGCGATTTCGGCGCGCGATACTGGCCGGGCTGGTTGCAGCCCTCCTTGTCGCACCGCCGCGTCGAGGTTTCGAAGGCGCCGGACATGCCGCGCCGGCCCTTGGCGCGGCGCTTCTTGTCCGCGGCAGCGGAAATGTCGAATCCGAACGGGTCGCTGTTGCTCATCTGCCTGCCTTGTCCTGAACGGGACAGGCAGTTTAGGCTATTTCGCGGGACATGAAAGGGGGCAAGCGCATGATTGCCGACGAGATGCGTGAAAGACTGGCCGAACTGCAGCCCTCGCGGCTGGAGATCATCGACGAAAGCGAAAGCCATCGCGGCCATGGCGGCTGGCGCGAGGGCGGCGAGACGCATTTCCGCATCCGCATGGCCAGTGCCCGCTTTGCGGGGCTGGGCCATGTTGCGCGGCATCGGCTGGTGCATGCCGCCTTGGGCGACATCGTGCCGCGCATCCATGCGCTGGCGCTGGAACTGGCGGAAAACTGACTCGTTAGCGCACGCAGGCTTGCCCGTTTCCGGCGCCGGGCGTAGAAGCCCGGAAAGGCAGAAAGCACAAGGAATTTCCGCATGACCTCGCCCAAGGATTTCAACGATCGCATGCTGTCGCTCGGCCTGGCCCGCGTCAGCGAGGCCGCCGCCCATGCCTCGGCGCGGCTGATCGGCCGCGGCGACGAGAAGGCGGCCGACCAGGCCGCCGTCAACGCGATGCGCGAGCAGCTGAACCTGCTGGACATCAAGGGCGTCGTCGTCATCGGCGAGGGCGAGCGGGACGAGGCGCCGATGCTCTATATCGGCGAGGAGGTGGGCACCGGCGCAGGGCCCGAGGTGGATATCGCGCTGGACCCGCTGGAGGGCACCACGCTGACCGCCAAGGACATGCCGAACGCGCTGACCGTGATCGCCATGGCGCCGCGCGGCACGCTGCTGCACGCGCCCGACGTCTACATGGAAAAGCTCGCCATCGGGCCGGGCTATCCCAAGGACGTGGTCAGCCTGGACATGACGCCCTCGGAACGGGTTCGGGCACTGGCCAAGGCCGGCGGCGTCAAGGACAGCGACATCACCGTCTGCATCCTCGAGCGCCCGCGCCATGAGGATCTGATCGCCGAGGTCCGCTCGACCGGCGCGGCCATCCGCCTGATCACCGACGGCGACGTGGCCGGGGTGATCCACTGCGCCGAGGCCGAGCTGACCGGCATCGACATGTATATGGGCTCGGGCGGCGCGCCCGAGGGGGTTCTGGCCGCCTCGGCGCTGAAATGCATGGGCGGGCAGATGTGGGGCAAGCTGCTGTTCCGCAACGACGACGAGAAGGGCCGCGCCGCCAAGGCCGGCATCACCGACCTGGACCGGGTCTATTCGCGCGACGAGCTGGTCACCGCCGACGTGATCTTTGCCGCGACCGGGGTGACCAACGGCTCGATCGTGGCCGGCGTCAAGCGCGAGCCGCATTATCTGCAGACCGAGACCATCCTGATGCGTTCCAAGACCGGCTCGGTGCGGCGCATGATCTATCGCAACCCGGTCAAGTAAGCGGGCCGACAGGCTTGAACAGCGGGCGGTCATGGGGGATGAAGCCCGCATGACCGCCTTTCTTTCCGTCACCGCCTCGCTGACCGGCCGCCTGTGGCGCGGTCCCGACGCCGCCCTGGAACGCGCCGCCGAGGCGCTGGCCCAGGACAGCCGCCTGCCGCTGCCCGTCAGCCGGGTGCTGGCCGCCCGCGGCGTGCCCGCGCATGAAACGCCGCTTTATCTCGATCCCAAGCTGCGCGACCTGCTGCCCGATCCCTCGCGCCTGCGCGACATGGACAAGGCCGCCGAGCGGCTGGTCGCCGCGGTGCTGGCCGGCCAGCGCATCGCCATCTTTGCCGATTACGACGTGGATGGCGGCGCCTCGGCCGCGCTGCTGCTGGACTGGCTGCGCCGGCAGGGCCGCGACGCGACGCTTTATATTCCCGACCGCATCGACGAAGGCTACGGCCCGAACGCTCCGGCCATCGCGGCGCTGTCGCAGGATCACGACCTGATCGTCTGCGTCGATTGCGGCACGCTCAGCCATGAGGCGCTGGCGGCCGCGACCTGCGACGTGATCGTGCTGGACCACCACCAAGGGGCCGAGACCCTGCCCCCGGTGCTGGCGGTGGTGAACCCGAATCGCGCCGACGAGGATGGCAGCCTCGGCCATCTCTGCGCCGCCGGCGTGGTCTTCCTGACGCTGGTGCGCTGCAACAGCCTGCTGCGCCAGGGCGGCCATGCGCAGCCCGACCTGATCCCGCTGCTCGACCTGGTGGCGCTGGCGACGATCGCGGATGTGGCGCCCCTGGTGGGGGTCAACCGCGCCTTCGTGCGCCAGGGGCTGCTGATCATGGCGCGGCGCGAGCGCCCCGGGCTGGTGGCGTTGTCGGACGTGGCGCGGCTCGATTCGGCGCCGAATGCCTTTCACCTGGGCTTCCTTTTGGGGCCACGCATCAATGCCGGCGGCCGCGTGGGCAAGGCGGATCTGGGGGCGCTGTGCCTGTCCTGCACCGACGGCCGGCAGGCCGAGCGGCTGGCGGCCGAGCTGGACGCGCTGAACCGCGACCGCCGCGCCATCGAGGCCGCCGTGCGCGACGAGGCGCTGGCCCAGGTCGAGGCGCGCGCCCAGGCTGCGGGCGATGCCGGCTGCGTGGCCTGGGCGGCCGGCGAGGGCTGGCATCCCGGCGTCGTGGGCATCGTCGCCGCGCGGATGAAGGAGGCGACCGGCCTGCCCTCGGTGGTGATCGGGGTCGAGGGCGGCATCGGCAAGGGCTCGGCCCGCTCGGTGCCCGGCGTCGATCTGGGCCGCGCCATCCAGCGCCTGGCCGCCGAGGGGCTGCTGCTGAAGGGCGGCGGGCACGCCATGGCGGCCGGCCTCTCCGTCGCAGAGGCGAAGATCCCCGAGGCCATGGCGCGGCTGTCGCAATTGCTCTCGCGCGAGATGGCCGAGCGCCCGGGCATGGGCGAGCTGCGCATATCCGGCCTCTTGGACCCCGCCGGCGCCACGGTCGAGCTGATGCAGATGCTGGAACGCGCCGGCCCCTTCGGCCAGGCCGCGCCGGCGCCGCGATTCGCCTTTGCCGAGCAGCTGATCGACAGCGCCGGGACGATGGGCGACAGCCATCTGCGCCTGCGCTTCCGCAGCCCCGGCAGCCCGGTGCTGGAGGCGGTGGCCTGGGGCGCGATGAACGGCCCGCTGGGCCCGGCGCTGCTGGGCGCCAAGGGGCGGCGCTTCCATCTGGCGGGCAAGCTGGAGCTTACGCAATGGGGCGGACGAGAGCGCGTGCGGCTGCGTCTGGACGATGCCGCGCCGGTCGGCTGAAGCGGCGGGCGCTGCCGGAAAAAACTTTGTGCCGGGATGATTTTTCCGCTTGCAGCCCTGCAGCAGAGAACCTAAATACCGCCCCACGCCGCAGGGCACCGCGCCTTGCGGATGCAGAAAGTGGCCCGTTCGTCTATCGGTTAGGACGTCAGGTTTTCAACCTGAAAAGAGGGGTTCGACTCCCCTACGGGCTGCCACTTCCCTTCTGTCCCGCTGCTCCCTCTCGATCAGGATCGCCCCCGCATCGCCCGCCTCGTAGGAAGCGGCGCAGCGCATGGGCTTTCAGACCGTCGCCAGCAGGTCTGATCGGCAGCCATCTCAACCAGATCATCGCTGCGGCCATGATGAAGCCTGCGAAGGTTCTGCGCTCGTCGCTTTGCCGCCATCCGGAACTCCGCGGCCCAGGACGGCGCCCCATGAATCACCCCAATCAGATCAGGGAATCCTGGATGTCGGTTCATCCCGGCCCGTCCGCCTCCTCCTCGGCGCGCTCCTGCGGCGCAATCGTCCCGGGCCATTCGTGCCGCGAAGCCGCCGCGATTGACGAATCCTTGGCGGCGGAATAAGAACAAACAAGGAACAAAACGACTGAACCATGTCCGCTCGCCCTTTCCCTTTCGGGGTGGCGCCTTTCGGACGGGCGCCAGTCCCCGCGGCGCCGCAACCGACCGCGCCGACCCTGTCCGAAGCTTTCGACACCCGGCCCTTGGCGGGTGCCGCGGCCGGATTCGTGCTGGCCGCCCTGCCGCCGGGGCTGGTGCTCTGGGCGCAGGACCGGCTGAGCCGGGCCGAGTTCGGCGCCCCCTTCCTGCCCGGCATGGGGCGGGATCTGCTGCGGCTGGACCTGACGCGTCCCGCCGATGTGCTGGCGGCGCTGGAGGACGGGCTGCAAGGCCGCGCCCTGGCCGCCGTGGTGGGCGAGATCCATGGCACCGCTGCGGCGCTGAGCTTCACCGCCAGCCGCCGCCTGGCGCTGCGGGCCGAGGCGGCGGGCCTGCCCTGCTGGCTGATCCGCCATACCGCACCGCCCGAACCCAGCGCGGCGCGGATGCGCTGGCGGCTGACGCCGCTGCCCTCGCTTCCCCATCCCGACGATCCGCAAGCGCCGGGCGATCCGCGCTGGCTGGCCGAGCTGTTCCGGGCGCGCGGCTGGCCGCCCTCGACCTGGGTGGCGCGCCATGACCGGGCGGCGGATCGTCTCGATTTCTCTGCCCCGCCTGGCGATCGAGAGCTGGCTGAGCCGCGCCGCGCGCCGGGGCGACGGCTGGCCTGAGGACATCCCGCTGGCGCTGGCCGCGCCCGGCCCGCACGGGCCCGTCATCCATGCCGCGAACCGTGCCGCCGAACGGGCCGGGGCCCGCATCGGCGCCCGCGCCGTGGACAGCCGCGCCATCTGTCCCGCCCTGCGCATCGAACCGGCCGAACCCGACCACGACGCCGCCCGGCTGGCGCGGCTGGCCTTCTGGGCGCGGCGCTGGGGTCCCTTCAGCACGCCCGACGGCGAAGACGGCATCATCCTCGACATCACCGGTGCCGCGCATCTGTTCGGCGGCGAGGCGGCGCTGCTGGCCGAGATCCAGGCCGGATTCGCCCGGGCCGGGCTGACCGCGCGACTGGCGCTGGCGCCCACGCGCGGCGCGGCCTGGGCGCTGGCCCGCTTCGGACCCGAGCGCGCGATCTGCGCCGATCCGCTGCCCGCGCTGGCGCCGCTGCCGGTGGCCGGGCTGCGGCTGTCGGGGGAAACCCTGCTGCTCTTGCGCCGGCTGGGGCTCAAGACCATCGGCGACCTCGCAGGGCTGCCGCGCCTGTCGCTGATGCGCCGCTTTGCCCGGGCCGAACCGCAGGACAATCCGCTGATCCGCCTCGACCAGGCGCTGGGGCGCGCGGCCGAGCCGCTGGATGCGCCAGAGCCCGCGCCCGAATACGCCGCCGAGGTCCGGCTGGCCGAGCCGGTGATGGACCCCTCGGACTGGCTGCCCGGATTGCTGGCCGATCTTTGCGGGCAGATGGCGGCGGCGGATCGCGGCTGCCGGCGGCTGTGCCTGTCGGTGTTTCGCGTCGATGGCGAGCGGCGCGACATCCGCGTCGCCATGGCCGCGCCCACGCGCGACCCCGGCCACCTGCTGCGCCTGTTCGATGGCCGGCTCGGGCGGCTGGACCCCGGCTATGGCTTCGACCTGATCCGCCTCGCGGCCGAGGCGGTCGAGCCCTTGGCCCAAGCCCAGCCCGGCCTGGACGGCGCCGCGCCCGCAGGGCTGGCACTGGCGCGGCTGGTGGACCGGCTGGCGGCGCGCTTCGGCGCGGCGGCAATCAGCCGGCCGCTGCCGCAGGAAAGCCATATCCCCGAACGCGCCGAAACCCCCGGCCCGCCGCTGGCCACCACCCCCGCCCCGGTCGCGCGCCCCGACCGGCCGATCCGCCTGCTCAACCCGCCCGAGGAGATCCGCGTGCTCTACGCCATTCCCGAAGGCCCGCCGGCGCAATTCGTCTGGCGCCGCCAGACCCTGCGCGTCGCCCGCCATGCCGGGCCCGAGCGCATCGCCCCGGAATGGTGGCACGACCGCCCCGGCACCCGGCTGCGCGACTATTTCCGCATCGAGGACGACAGCGGCCTGCGCCTGTGGATCTATCGCGAGGGGCTGGTCCATGACGGCCGCGGCGGCGCACCGCGCTGGTTCCTGCACGGGATCTTCGCCTGATGCCCGACCATCATGCCCGCCCCGAGATCCCGCTGCCCCCGGTCGAGCACCCGAACCCGCCCGCGGATTACGTCGAGCTGGCGGTGACCAGCGCCTTCAGCTTCCTGCACGGCGCCTCGCATCCGCGCGAACTGGCGCTGGCGGCGCATCTGATGGGCTATGACGCGCTGGGGATCGCCGACCTGAACAGCCTGGCCGGGGTGGTGCGGCTGCATGCCGCGGCCAGGAAACTGCAGCTGCACCCGGTGATCGGGGCGCGGATCGTGCTGGCGGACGGCACCGCCTTCCTGGCCTATCCCACCGACCGCGCCGCCTATGGCCGGCTCGCCTCGCTGATCACCAAGGGCCGGCGACAGGATCTGGAGGGGAACTGGCAGAAGAAGGGCCGCTGTGACCTGAGCCTGGACGATCTGGCCGCCCATGCTGAAGGCATGCGGCTGGTCTGGCTGCCGGGCGACGACCTTGCGCCCCTGCCCCGTCTGGCCCGCCGCCTGCCGCAGCTGTCGCATGTCGCGGCAAGCTGGCTTTATCGCGGCGACGACCGGGCGCGGATCAATCGCCTCGACCGGGCGGCGCGGGCGGCGGGGCTGTCGATCGTCGCGGTGAACGACGTGCATTACCATGCCCCCGATCGCCGGCCGCTGCAGGATGTGATGACCTGCATCCGCGCGGGCACCACCGTCGCCCGGGCCGGGCTGCTGCTGGCGCAGAATGCCGAGCGTCACCTGAAGCCGCCGGCCGAGATGGCGCGCCTGTTCGCCGACTGGCCCCATGCCATCCGCGCCACGCGCGAGATCGCCGACAGCTGCCGCTTCTCGCTGGACGAGCTGCAATACGAATATCCCCGCGAAAGCGTGCCGCGCGGGCTGACCCCGCAGCAGCATCTGGAAAACCTGACCTGGCAGGGCGCGGATTGGCGCTATCCCTCGGGCGTGCCCGAGAAGGTCCGCGCCACGCTGGTCAAGGAACTGGCGCTGATCCGCCGGAAGGAGATCGCGCAATATTTCCTGACCATCCACGACATCGTCCGCTATGCCGAAGACCAGGGCATCCTGAACCAGGGCCGCGGCTCGGCGGCGAATTCGGCGGTCTGCTACGTCCTCGGCATCACCCCGGTCGATCCCGCCAAGCATGAACTGCTGTTCGAGCGATTCATCAGCGAAAACCGCAAGGAACCGCCCGATATCGACGTGGATTTCGAGCATGAGCGGCGCGAGGAGGTCATCCAGCACATCTATGACGCATATGGCCGCGACCGCGCCGGGCTCTGCGCCACGGTGATCCACTACCGCCCGCGCAGCGCCATCCGCGAGGTCGGCAAGGTCATGGGCCTGTCCGAGGACGTGACCTCGGCGCTGGCCGACACGGTCTGGGGCAGCTGGGGCAAGGACATGTCGGCCGCCTCGACCGATCAGGCCGGGCTCGACCTGGGCGACCCGCTGCTGCGGCGCACGGTCAGGCTGGCCGAGGAGATGATCGGCATGCCGCGCCACCTGTCGCAGCATGTCGGCGGCTTCGTGCTGACCGAGGGGCCGCTGTCGGAAACCGTGCCCATCGGCAATGCCGCCATGCCGGAACGCAGCTTCATCGAATGGGACAAGGACGACATCGACGAATTGCACATCCTCAAGGTCGATGTGCTGGCGCTGGGGATGCTGACCTGCATCCGCAAATGCTTCGAGCTGGTCCGGGTGCATTACGGCAAGGCGCTGACGCTGTCGGATTTCGACCGGGACGACCCGGAAACCTATGAGATGCTGAAAAAAGGCGACAGCATCGGCACCTTCCAGGTCGAAAGCCGGGCGCAGATGGCCATGCTGCCGCGCCTGCAGCCCCAGGAGTTCTACGACCTGGTGATCCAGGTCGCCATCGTCCGCCCCGGCCCGATCCAGGGCAACATGGTCCATCCCTATCTGCGCCGCCGGGCGGAGCTAGAAAAACCCGATTATCCCGGCCCGAAAAATGGAGACCCGGACGAGTTGAGGAATATCCTGAAACGCACCCTGGGCGTGCCGATCTTTCAGGAACAGGCGATGAAGATCGCCATGGTCGCCGCGCAATTCACCCCGAACGAGGTTGACGATCTGCGCAAGGCCATGGCCACCTTCCGCTCACGCGGGACGATCGGGCAGTTGCAGGACCGGATGGTCGGCCGCATGGTCGAACGCGGCTACGACCGCGACTTCGCCGAGCGGTGCTTCAACCAGATCAAGGGGTTCGGCGATTACGGTTTCCCCGAAAGCCATGCGGCGGCCTTCGCGCATCTGGCTTATGTCTCGGCCTGGCTGAAATGCCATCACCCGGCTGCCTTCGCCGCGGCGCTGCTGAACAGCCAGCCGATGGGCTTCTACGCGCCCGCCCAGATCGTGCGCGACGCGCGCGACCACGACGTCACCGTGCTGCCGGCCGATGTGAACATCAGCGAATGGGACAACACGCTTGAACCCTGCGACGGCGCCTTCGCGCTGCGCCTCGGCCTGCGCCAGATCGACGGGCTGTCCAAGGCGCTGGCCGAACGCATCAAGACGGCGCGGGATAAGCCCTATACCGATCTGGCCGATCTCAAGGCCCGCGCCGGGCTCGATGCCCGGGCCATCCGGCTGATCGCGGCCGCCGATGCGCTGCGTTCGATGGGGCTCGACCGGCGGGCGGGGCTGTGGCAGGCGCGCGCCCTGCGCGACGCGCCGGACCTGCCGCTGTTCGGGCGCCGGGACGAAGGGGCCGAGCCCGCCGTCGCCCTGCCCGCCATGCCGCTTTGCGAGCATGTCACCGCCGATTACCAGACCCTGCGGCTGTCGCTGAAGGCCCATCCCATGGCCTTCCTGCGCCGCAGCCTGACGGAACAGGGCTACGTCTCGGCGGGGGACCTCGCCGCCCTGCCGAACCGCGGCCGCCTGCGCATGGCCGGCATCGTGCTAGTGCGCCAGCGCCCCGGCAGCGCCAACGGCACCTGTTTCGTCACGCTGGAGGACGAGACCGGCGTGGCCAATCTGGTGATCTGGGAAAAGACCTTCGCGCAGTTCCGCAAGGTGGTGATGACTGCCCGCTTGCTGGAGGTGCATGGCCAGCTCCAGCGCGCCGATGGCGTGACCCATATCGTCGCGCATTGGCTGGGCGACCGTTCCGACGCATTGCTGCGCCTGGCCGGAGAGGCGCCGGCCGCACTGCCCCAACCCCGCCCCAGCCATCCGCGCCAGGTGCGCATCCTGCCGAAATCGCGGGATTTCCATTAGCGGCCAGTCCGTGGAGACGGGGACCGCTGCTGCACGGCCCCCGCGGCCCTTCCCCGCTGCAAGAGCAGCAACGCAAGGACGCCGGACCGCCCGCAACTGCCGGCATGAACCGGAGTCCAGCCGCCAGGCTCGCCCGCAGCTGGGCGCATCGCAAACGCCATCCCAACGCCCGGCCCCTGCCACAACCTCCCGCCCCAAAGCGGAGAGTTCTTTCTTGTTCAAATATCCCCGCCGGAGGCCACAGCCCCACGCGCAAATGGCCGCAGCGGAAGCAAGTCCAGGGCAAATGCGGAAACCGCGCCCCTTGCGGGACGCGGTTCTAAAGCTCTTCCGTCAGGGGCAGATCTTACTTGATCTTGCCTTCCTTGTATTCGACATGCTTGCGCACCACCGGGTCGTATTTGTTGACCGTCATCTTTTCGGTCATCGTGCGGGCGTTTTTCTTGGTGACATAGAAATGCCCGGTCCCGGCCGTCGAGTTCAGACGGATCTTGATCGTCGTCGGCTTCGCCATCAGTTTCGCTCCTGCTGCGGGGCAAAACGCGTGGCGCGGACCCCGTGGAATTCTCTTGAAGCCCGCCTTTTAGCGGCAGAACGGACGGAGTCAACCGGGAATCGCCCGGAAATCGGCGGCTTCGCGGCGAAAATGCCCCGGCCCGGAGCGGCCACGCGACGAAGGGCCAGGCATCCCGTCACAGGCCGCAGCAGGCATCTGCCCGGACCGCCGCGGGGATCGGGATCGCCGGCGCCCCGGGCCAGTGACTGTCCCGGCAACTGGACCCAATGTCCGGGCGCGACGTCACCCCGCATTCCCGATGCGGAGCAGAGCCACGGCCTTTCCCGGACAGGCCGGGATCGCGCTATCCCGCGTGCCGGGACCGGCCGCGACCGGGCTATCGGTTCGCAGATCCTCGCGCCAGCCGTGCCGGGCCAGGAAGCTTTCACACCATCATTTCCTTGGTCGCGGTCAGCTTCAGGTCGGGGTGGTCGCGGCTCACCCGGTCGATGTCCCATTGCAGGCGCGTGAGATAGACCAGATCGCCGTCATGGTCCTGCGCCATGTGGCCCTTGTTGGCATTGGCGAAGGCATCGACCTTGTCCTTGGCCCCCGAGACCCAGCGCGCGCTGGTGAATTGCGAGGATTCGAAACGCACCGGCAGGCCGTATTCCAGCTCGATGCGGCTGGCCAGCACCTCGAATTGCAGCGCCCCCACCACGCCGACGATGAAGCCCGAGCCGATCATCGGCTTGAACACCTTGGCCGCGCCCTCCTCGGCGAATTGCATCAGCGCCTTTTCCAGGTGCTTGGCCTTCATCGGATCGCCGGCGCGCACGGTCTGCAGCAGTTCCGGCGCAAAGCTGGGGATGCCGGTGAAGCGCAGCGCCTCGCCCTCGGTCAGGGCGTCGCCGATGCGCAGCTGGCCGTGGTTCGGGATGCCGATGATGTCGCCCGCCCAGGCCTCTTCCGCCAGTTCGCGGTCGGCGGCCAGGAACAGCACCGGGTTCGATACCGCCATCGGTTTCTTGGATCGCACGTGCAGAAGCTTCATCCCGCGCTCGAAATGCCCCGAGGCGAGGCGCACGAAGGCCACCCGGTCGCGATGCTTGGGATCCATGTTGGCCTGCACCTTGAAGACGAAGCCGGTCACCGGCTTTTCCTCGGGGGCGATCTGGCGCTCGGCGGCGTTCTGCGGTTGCGGCTGGGGGCCGAACTCGCCGATGCCGGTCATCAACTCCTTGACGCCGAAGCTGTTGATCGCAGAGCCGAACCAGATCGGCGTCATATGCCCTTCCAGGAAGGACTTGCGGTCGAAGGCGGGCAGCAGTTCGCGCGCCATCTCCAGCTCCTCGCGCAGCTTCTCCAGCAGCTCGGCGGGAACGTGATCGGCCAGCTTGGGATCGTCCAGGCCGGAAATCTGGATCGACTCGGCCACCTTGTTGCGATCGGCGCGGTCCATGATCTCCAGCCGGTCGTTGAGCAGGTCATAGGCGCCGATGAAGTCGCGGCCCATGCCGATGGGCCAGCTGACTGGCGACACGTCGATGGCCAGGTTCTCCTGGATCTCGTCGATGATCTCGAAGGTGTCGCGGCTCTCGCGGTCCATCTTGTTGCAGAAGGTCAGGATCGGCAGGTCGCGCAGCCGGCAGACCTCGAACAGCTTGCGGGTCTGGCTCTCGACCCCCTTGGCGCCGTCGATGACCATGATCGCGGCGTCCACCGCGGTCAGCGTGCGATAGGTATCCTCGGAGAAATCGCTGTGGCCGGGCGTGTCCACCAGGTTGAAGCGATAGGGCCCGAAATCGAAGCTCATGGCGGAGGCCGAGACCGAGATGCCGCGGTCCTGCTCCATCTTCATGAAGTCCGAGCGGGTGCGCCGCGCCTCGCCCTTGGCACGGACCTGGCCGGCCATCTGGATCGCGCCGCCGAACAGCAGGAACTTCTCGGTCAGCGTGGTCTTGCCCGCGTCCGGGTGCGAGATGATCGCAAAGGTCCGGCGGCGGGCGATTTCGGGCGGAAGATCGGGACGGTTCATCATGCCCCGCGCTTTAGCGTGCGCCGCGCGCAGTCTCAAATGGAATCGCGGCCCGGATGGAATCGGGGTCAGACGAACTGCTCACGGATCAGCCGCTCCTCGAGCCCGTGGCCGGGATCGAAAAGCAGCCGGTGCCGGATGGTGTTTTCCGAACGGATCTCGACCCAGAGCACCGAGTCGACGCCGCGCGAATCGGCATCGGCCATCACCGGGCGCTTGTCGGGATCCAGCACGTCGATGCGCACCGTCGCCGACTTGGGCAGGATGGCGCCGCGCCAGCGCCGCGGCCGGAAGGGCGCGATGGCGGTCAGCGCCAGCACATCCGAACCGAGCGGCAGGATCGGCCCGTTCGCCGAATAATTGTAGGCGGTCGAGCCGGCGGGGGTGGACAGCAGCGCGCCGTCGCAGATCAGCTCCTCCATGCGCACCCGGCCGTTCACGCTGATGCGCAGCCGCGCCGCCTGCGGGCCGGCGCGCAGCATGCTGACCTCGTTGATGGCCAGCGCGCAATGCTCGTGCCCGTCGGTGGTGCCGGCGATCATGGCCAGCGGATTGACCACGGTTTCCTCGGCGGCCAGGATGCGGGCGGGCAGATCCTCCTCGGAATAGGCGTTCATCAGGAAGCCCACGGTGCCGCGGTTCATGCCATAGACCGGCAGGCCGCGATTCTGGTGCATGACCGACAGCATCAGCCCGTCGCCCCCCAGCGCCACGATCACCTCGGCCTCGCGGATCGGCACATGGCCGTAACGCTCGGACAGCGCCTCGGCGGCGGTCACGGCGGTTTCGGTGCTCGAGGCGATGAAATGCAGCTTCATGCGGCCATCATGGCGCGCGGCGGGCCGGGCGCAAGGCCCTTTGGCACATGGGATAATCTACCGCCCGCGCGTCGCATCCGTCCTAGCGGGACGCGCGGAAAGGCGCTAGAACCCCGGCAAGCCGCTTTTTGCATGAGGACAAGATGACCGACACCGGATTCTTCACCGAGACGCTTGCCACCTGCGACCCTGCCATTTTCGGGGCGATCCGCCAGGAGCTTGGCCGCCAGCGCGACGAGATCGAGCTGATCGCGTCCGAGAACATCGTTTCGCGCGCGGTGCTTGAGGCGCAGGGCTCG